>ERZ808043.9-NODE-9-length-116321-cov-10.390541_pt1 | contig 116321 bp, 95 predicted proteins | sample MGYA00380194_ERZ808043 | MGnify/ENA primary metagenome ERZ808043 (study PRJEB31490, sample SAMN06133370) | cow dung metagenome | isolation source: H3 | host: cow | place: China: Chengdu | collected 2015-05 ...
CACCTCTCTCCTTTGGTTAACTTTTTACAAAGATAGCACTTTTTGCTTACCTTTCTTTTTCTTCGCAAATCTAAAGGGAGGAACGCAGGATGCTACGATATTAGGAGGTGATGGAGTTTATGGAGAAGAACCATAGAAATTCGTCGCGGCATCGGGCTGAGGAGCATAACTATCTGAATTGGTTGAAGGTAAATAGGAAGGTAATGAATAAAGGGAAGATTAAGGAGGAGAGACAGAAAACTTATAAGAAGCTGCTTGCATAGTCCGAAGAATACCGCCATATAACCAATACATGTGAGTTTGTGATTTGTGAAAATATTTGCAATAAATAGGAATTGATTTTTTATATCTTTCGGAGTAAGAGTTACAATAAAAATTGAAATATTATAATATGTATTCCCAATCATTTACCCCTGCAGAACTATACCGCTGTGCAACACAAGCAGAACGGCGCAACTCTGGCTTGCAGAAAGAGGAGTTGATTAAGGCTATTGAGGCAGAATTGGGTAATACCATTGCAGAAGGAGCCTATGGTTTCCAGATTAAGCAATATTGGGATTTGTATCTCAACGGACAAGGAAAGAGGACAATGGCATATCTCTGCCAAAATCTTGTTTTGCGAAAACTTCATAAAAATATCAAGCGCATCTATGCAGTGCAACAGGCGGACCGCAATACCATTGTTAAGCAGATGAAACTGTTGCTTACAGAGAATGTGGAGATGCGGATAATTCGCTTGGATGTACGTCATTTCTATGAATCCATTGACCGCCAGCGCATTCTTTCGAAGTTGATAGATGATGCCCGATTGAGTTACCATTCCTTGATGCTTTTGCAGTCCCTGTTTAACGACCCCACAATTGCAGCAGGAACTGGCCTGCCTAGAGGACTTGGCATTAGTGCTGTGCTTTCAGAACTGTATATGAAGTACTTCGATTTAGACTTCAAGAAGATAGAAGGCGTTTATTACTATGCACGCTTTGTAGATGACATCATCGTTTTCTGTAGTAGCGAGGCAAGTAAGGAAATCGCATGGAAATATGCTAGAGATGAGCTGACAAAAATAGGTTTGCGGTTGAATGAAGAAAAGTCATACAGTCTTAACCCCAATCAAGACGGAGCTGAGTTTACTTACCTTGGTTATACTTTCAAGAAAACGGGAAACCGTTTGAACGTAACCATCGCTCAAAAGAAACTAAATGTTATTAAGACTCGTCTGACCAGGTCTTTTGTCCGCTTTTCCAAGGATCGTAATTTTACTCTTCTGAAACTGCGAATTAAGTTCTTGACAGGAAACTTCACACTTTATAACCCACATACTCTCTTGCCAATCAAGGTGGGTATCTACTTCAATTATAAGATGGCCAATAACCTCACTGCACTGAAAGACCTTGATGCCTACTACCAGCGATTGCTTCATTGCCGTACAGGCAGATTGGGTGGTGCTATAGCACTGACTAAACCCCACGTGAAAGAGCTGGAGAAGTACTCTTTCGATTTTGGTTATTACCATCATGTAAACCACCACTTCACCACCGATCAGATGGTGAAGATAGCGAACTGTTGGAGATGAAACAACCGAACGATTTAAACAACAAATATCGGGTGCTTTTGACGGAAGTACTGCCATACGAGTTGCCACTTGTGCTGAACAATGAGGCGTTCTATGAGAATATGCAGGATGATGTCCTGCACAACCTTTTTATTTGTGTATTCAGTAAATGCGTAAAAAAAAAGGATTGGACAATTCCATTTGACTACAATGTACGTAGGATTGGTGGTGAGAAGAGCCGCAAACTAAGCTTGTTACATCCTCTTACTCAACTAGACTGTGTTGACCACTATGAGAAATACGATGAGTATATGCTCAACCTTTGCTCGCACAGTCCTTTTTCTATCCGTTTTATCAGCAAGAAGGCCAAATGCGTATTTCCACCCGAAGATGAAGGAGACGCAAATAACGATACCGCGCAAGATGAAGAGATTGGACAGATAATAGAGCTTGACAACAACGAGATAGAGAAGCGCTATCGATCCTTTTTTAGCTACAAGAAATACGATTTGGCGTATAAGTTCTTTGAGAGTGGAGACAACTTGCGCTTGGAACAGAAGTTTAGTCATATGATGACACTTGATATTTCGGGGTGCTTCTATCACATATACACCCACACTATAGCCTGGGCTGTGAAAGGTAAAGAAGTGGCCAAAGACTGTATCAATGCTGACACTTTTGAGAAAAACTTTGACCAGCTGATGCAGCACACTAATTACAATGAGACCAACGGCATAGTGGTGGGGCCAGAAATATCACGTATTTTTGCTGAGATTATTTTACAGGCCGTAGACCTTGCTATTTTACGACAACTTAAAGATAAGGGATATACTCTTGGCCGCGACTATGAGATACGCCGTTATGTTGACGATTCCTATGTCTATGCCAACTCCCGCAAGGTGTTGGATGACATTTGCAATGCCTACAAAGAACAACTTGCTTACTATAAATTGGATCTCAACGAGAAAAAACGTGAGTACTTTGAAAGACCCTTCACTTCAGGAGTGAGCGATGCCAAACGGCAGGTAAACAAGATGTTTGCTGAGTTTAAGGAGAAACACTTGAAGAGGAAAGATTGTGATGGCGATGAGAAGCATTATGCCTTGGCCATACGGAGTGACTATAGCCTCTTTACCTCCTTTGTTAAGCACTTTCGCTCTATCACCCATCAGTTCCAGCTGCGTTATGGTGACCTGAACAAATATACACTCACACTTCTGCTGAACCAAATTAGGAGAGAGATGAAAAAAGAGATGATACCCGGTCCGAACCTCCTGAACAGCTATGCAGACATCGCTTTCTTCCTTTTTTCCTTGGATATGCACACCACTGCTTCATATCGTCTGTGTTCTATCCTTGACTGTCTCGTCCGTTGGTCAGATCTGGCGGTTGAGGCTGAAGCGAAACAAGGGCTTATGGCAAGAATACGACGTGAGGCAAAGCGCGTAATAGATATTTACCAAGCAGACCTCGCAATAGAGAATACTAATTTGGAGGTACTCAACCTGCTACTCACCCTACATCGACTTATCGGTTTTAAGATACCTGTAAGTCAGATTGACTCGTTGTTTGGTTTAGATATATCTAACGGCCAAGGATATGATCGTTTGAATTATTTCCAGTTGTGTACGCTACTATACCTCATTGAGAATGCCCCCGAGTATTCAGTTGTACTTAGCGGAATAGAGTCTGAATTGTTGTTGCGTCTGTCTGAACCCAAGCGTCTGCGCAAAGCAGACAATGCCTGTCTGTTTTTTGACGTTATTACCTGTCCATACATTGCCAAGTCTACTTGCTTGACGCTTGTAGAACAGTGTTTGGACATCGACGATAGAAGTCAAGCCGGTAAGAAACGAGCTGCATTGGCAAAGCCCAAGCGATGGTTTTTTGACTGGAACAAGACTCACAAATTGACAGATTTTTTGGAGAAAAAAGAATATCATTCGCCATATGAATAAAACCCTTAGAGAGCCCGGCAGACCCGAAGAGACAGTCCAATGCGGATTCCAGTCATGACGGAAGATGCAGAGGGATATACGGGTTGGGGCTGTATCGGAGACCTATTGCGTTGAGGCGCAAAAAGCCTTCCATGCTGCGGCAGATGCAAAACCAATCCGAGGAGTTCGCTCCACACACTAATGACCCTCAGAGGTCTGTTGGACTCTCTATTTATTATGAAGTATCGAAGAAGAATGCAGATAATAGATCACTGGAAGATAAAGCCGTTATCGCTACCAAAAGCCAAAGAGTATCTGGAGGACTTGAATGACCTTCGGTTTTCTAATTCAGGATTATTAGCAGAAGTCAATCCTTTCTTCTTCATTAATGAAGCCTGTCAACTTTTGGCCAATTCTGTGAAGTTGTTTGAACTGGGCTATTTTGATTGTGCATTCTATTCTGTCCGTCAAGCCATCGAATTATCTTTGAGTGGATTATATCTTTTCAGTAATCCTGATAAAATTAATGGGTGGAAAAACTTGGATAAGGGGTTTGAGCTTCGTACCATTGTTCCTGAACTAAGGGTGGGGAAAGAGGAGTTTGCGGAGATTAAGGAACTGTTTAGTGATTTCTTTGAGAAGTTAGAAAAAGAGAAGAAGCTAATGAACAAATATGTACATAAGCAGGGATACAAGAGTCTGTACTACCATTACAACAGTTTCAACGCTCATAGAAAGCCAAAGAGAATCGCTTTACTGACAAAAGATTATGAGATAATACTACATGATACGATAACAGCAGTTGCCCTATATAGACTGGTCATAGATCCATATCCTGTTCTTATGCTCGATGATGATATTGTGGCTAGGATGCCTGATTTGATTGCTGAATCTTTCTCAAAAAGCTTTGTTGAGAAATACATATCTGATGAGTATGTAGAGAGGTATAAAGAATCTAGGTTATATAAAGAATACTATGACTACTTTAAAACACTGCCTCTTCAAAATGAAGCAGTCTATGCTTTGATTCATTGGCAATTATTTGAACGGAAGGACTGTAATCTTATAAAAGAACAGTATAATCTGCTTTCTTTGCATGATATAGAAGCTGTTGACCTGTTTATGCTTTCACCTAAAATAGGGTCTATAATTATTGACGGCTGCATTAATTATAGTAGTGAAACTAAGTTACAAGACACGTCATTGGCTATAGGAGAAGCATATTATACGGAAATCTTTGAAGGGCAGAAAGACTATAATGTTGCGTATAACGGGGACTATATCTCCAGATTCCCGCTAAACGGCAGCATGACCTATCTAAAGCATTGTGACGTATTTGCAAAGGAGGAAATAGATAAGATTTATGCTTTGTGTGATCATTACACAAAACTGTTCACAGAAGCTAATGATTATCTGAAATTTTTGATGGATGATGTTTTGCTTACAAAAGACAAGGTTTAGAAGATAGAGGTGTTTTTTCCAGATGATGTTTGAAAATGGATTTGGACATTTTAGAGAGGGAAGAAGTCTGATATAAGAAGTAAGATGAATTAAGAAACACGATGGCTGAAAAGGTATAATGAGGTGATGGCGTTTATGGAACGCGAGCGCTGTAAAACTTTGAAAGCCTATCTTCTGTCTGTGAAGAATAAACAGATGAGGTACTTAAACTGAGCATCTGTTGTTAGGATATTGAATTAATCCTGCTTTTGACAAGAAAAAAGATACAAACCGCTCTGTAAAGTGAACGAAATTCACTAAAATCACTCGGTTTAGTAACTTTTAAGGGCAATCAGACCTTTGGTCTGAGATAAAATGAGTAATTTTGTGGGCGAATAATAAACATATTGCAATGGCAAGTAACAAAGACCTCAATCGCCTTAAGGTGATACTGGCAGAGAAAAAGAAGTCCAATCTCTGGCTGTCCAAACAGTTGGGATGTGCGCCAACGACTGTATCAAAGTGGTGTACCAACTCGTCACAACCGCCCTTGGAATCGCTGATGAAGATAACGAGACTTCTGGACGTGGAACTTAAAGACCTTGTTAGATTTGAAGAACTTGACAAAGATGAAGAATAAATACACCTTCTCAGGACATGAGTCGTTCCCCTGCAAGTCACTTTGGCTTAAGAAGGGATATGATTTTGTGGTTGGAGGTAACGACTTCAATAGTCCTGATGCTGTAATAACCCTTGGTGTAGGCAAAAACATGGTTGCGTCAATCCGTTTTTGGCTCAGGGCTTTTGGTATAACAGATAATGACGTTTTAACAGAGCTTGGCAATTACCTTTTTGATGAGGACAAGGGTAAGGATAAGTATCTTGAAGATATAGCAACACTTTGGTTGCTTCATTTCAACTTGGTGTTCTCTGAGGAAGCGACGTTATATAAAATGTTCTTCTGTGGCATACAGAAAGAACGAACTAACTTTGAACGTGAGCAGGTGCTAACCTATGTAAAACTGAGGATGGTGGAAGCTGGCAAGATGACTTTATTCAATGCCAATACAGTCAAGAAAGACATTGGCGTGCTGCTTCAGAATTACTGCCTTCCTCGCAAGCCGCAATCCAATGAGGATTTCTCTTCGCTGCTGATTGACCTTGACCTAATTCGCCAAAGTTCAGAAGGGAAAGGCTACTACTTTAATGTTGATGGCAAGCGTAAGGTTACGAAAGAAATCTTTCTCTATGGCCTGTTGAAACTGAAAGCCCAGGAGGGTGATAACACTATCGCCTTCGATACCGTACAGGAGAATGTTGGACTCGTGTTCTGTATGCAGGACTTTGAGACAATAGAGATGTTGAAGCAGTTGTCAAGAGAGTATAGCCAGTACTTCACTTATAGCGATGTTGCTGGCATCAAACAGATTCAATTCACAAAGGATTTGGACGCATATCAAGTATTAGACAATTATTATGGCAAAGACATTTAGTTTATCCGCAAATATAGAGAACGGCTTTGCCGAAGGAATGCAATATTTGGTAACGCCAAATGCTCAGAATGCTATTCACAACATAGTGAACGATTTCCGTTCTGGCATCCATTCTTTTACGATTATTGGCTCATACGGAACAGGTAAGTCGAGTTTCCTTTTAGCATTAGAATCGGATTTACAGAAGACAGGCAAGCAAAAATATCTGCTGGAAGCCAAAAATCTCTCGGATGCCAAGTCGTTTGAGATTATGAATATTGTTGGCGACTATGCTGAGATGTCAACCCTGCTGAGCAAAGCCCTGAATGTGGAAGGTAATACCACCAGCATCCTTGACAGCCTCAAAAACTACTATACCCAATGTCAAAAGAAAGGAAAGTTCCTGCTAATCGTGGTAGATGAGTTTGGGAAGGTTCTGGAACACGCAGCCAAGAACAATCCTGAGAAAGAACTATATTTCTTGCAGAAGTTGTCGGAATTGGTAAATGTGCCTGCTCGAAAGATGATGCTGCTGACCACGCTCCATCAGAACTTTGGTGCATACGCCAAAGGTTTGACTGAAGCCCAAGCAAACGAATGGACTAAGGTGAAAGGACGCTTCAAGGAAATCACCTTTGTGGAGCCTGTTGAGCAGTTGCTTTATTTGGCATCAGCACAATTACAAGAGGAAAGAAGAATATCTGACGCAGAAAATGCCAAGTCCCTTTTCGAGCTGGCGAAAGAGACAAGATATGTATCCAAAGATTTCCCCTTGGAAACTGCAATTCAGCTATATCCGTTAGACCTTTTCTCCGCTTATACCATCACTACTGCTATTCAGCGATACGGCCAGAATGAGCGGTCGCTCTTTACTTTCTTGGCGGCGAAAGGCACTAATTCCATTTCCGAGTTCGAACCGACCGAGCATCTAACATACAATCTGCAAAAGGTATACGACTACATTCTCTACAACTTCTATTCCTACCTGAAAGATGCCAATGCCGACTCCATGAGTTGGAGTACCATCCAGATTTCTATAGAGCGCGTTGAAGGTCAGGATTGGACTGACGAAGAGGAGATGCTGCAAGCTGTAAAACTTGTAAAAGCCATTGGGCTGCTGAATCTCTTCGGAACAGCTGGCTTTAAACTAACAGAACGAAACCTTACGGACTATGCCCGTGAGGCGATGGCTATAGACAATGCCAAAGAGATTATTCAAAAACTGTCTGCAAAGAAAATCATCCGTTTTGCTGCCTACAAAGAGCGTTTAATGCTTTTCGAGGGAACTGACGTAGATCTTGAAGCAGAAATACGTGAGGCCGGAATGATGGTTTCGCGTCCTGTCACCTTTGTTGATGAGCTGAATGTGTTCTTCAATCGCAGAATCTCTCCTGTCAAAGCCCATTTCTATCAGAAAGGCACGCCACGCTTCTTTGATTACATGATTCGTGAAGAGCCCATCGATATTGTACCAACTGGTGATACGGACGGCTACATAGAGCTGATATTCTCTACCCACAAGAAAGCTTTGGAAGAGATTAAGAAGTTCAGTTTTGAGACAGACCATGCCCTGATATTTGCCTACTTCACCAACACGGAGGACATCATCGACCACCTCTACAACATCAAGAAGTACATGTACCTGTTGGAGCGTGTGCTTGACAAGAACGACAGGGTGGCTGTGACAGAAATCCAGAAGTTGAAGGAGTATGAGGAAACTTTGCTCAACAAGGCAATCAGCGACAACCTCTTTTCTTACAGGAACAGGGTGGTCTGGGTGTTTGCAGGTAAGGAGCAAAAAGTACAATCGCATCGAGATTTCAACCAGTTGTTGTCAAAGGTATGTAACGAGGTTTACAGCAAGACACCTGTGATGAACAACGAACTATTCAACAAGCATAAACTCAGCGGAACGATAACTGCTGCACGTAAGAGTTACCTCACCTATCTGACAGAGCACTATTCAGAGAACGGGATGGGCTTCCCAGAAGACAAGTTCCCACCAGAGAAAACCATCTATTCCTCTCTGCTGTTGAATACTGGGCTACATAAGAATGGAGATTTCGCAGATGCACCAACCAACAAGGGATTTATGCCGTTGTGGGATGCTTGTGAAGAATTCCTGAAGAGTTCAGAGAACAAAGCAAGAAAGATTTCGGAGCTGATAAAGATATTGTCTGCCCAGCCTTATAAGATTAAGCAAGGATTCTTGGAATTCTGGATTCCTACTTATCTCTTCATCAAGCGTCAGGACTTTGCACTCTATGATGCATCGAAAGGTGCATTCATGCCTAACGTAAATATGGAGTTTTTCGACTTGCTCCAGAAGCATCCTGGCGATTTCGAAATCAAGAAATTCGCTGTTGATGGCGTGAAGTTGGGCTTCTTCAATCAGTATCGCCGCTTCATCAACCTTGGCGATGAGTTCTCCATAGCAAATGCCAGTTTCATCGAGACCATCAAACCCTTCCTCAGTTTCTATGTCAGGCTGGATGAGTACACCAAGCACACCCGTAAGTTCGATCACGAGTCAACGATGAGATTCCGCGACGTGCTGGCTAAGGCTAAAGATCCAGAGAAAGCTTTCTTCGAAGACTTACCAGAGGCTCTTGGTTTCACACAAGAGAAGTTGAAACAGGAAGAGTTTATCAACGAGTATGGAAGAATTATCCAACGAGCCATCAAGGAATTGCGCTCATGCTACACCCAGCTGATTGATCGCATTGAGGCACGTCTGGTAGAAGAGTTTGGTTTGCAGAGCTATGACTATTCAGAATATATCGTTGAAGTGCGCGAACGACTGGCCCATGTAAAGGCCTATCTGTTGACAGACAAACAGCGTGAGTTCTATCACCATGTGATGACAGAATACGACAATCGTACTCTGTGGTACCAGTCCATCTGCTACACCATTCTTGAGCAACGACTGGATGCCTTGAGAGATGAGCAGGAAGACAAGTTGGCTGACGATTTGGTATATCTGTTCCGTGAGTGTGAGAAGTATTCAGACATCTCGCAGAAGATTGGTGATTCAGAGAAGAATGAAGCCTACTCATTCGATATGGTAACCAACAGGGGAACATGCGTAAGAACTCAGACATACGTTCTGCCAGAAAAGGACAAGTCAAAGGCAGATGACCTTGAACAGAAAATCAACAAGATGCTTTCTGGTGACACCAATATCGACGTTTGCGCTCTGCTTTCGATACTTAACAAGAAAATAAAATAGGAATAAATATGATTACCAATGTTTCAATTAAAAACTACAAGTCTGTAGTGGATGTAAGTTTACCACTTGGGAGATTCAATCTTCTGATAGGAGCAAATGGTTGTGGCAAGTCCAACATCCTAGAAGGGATTGCCATGGGTGCAGCAGCTAGTTCTGATAAACTTGACTACGAGTATTTTGCCAATCGTGGCATCCGTGTTGTTGATCCGCGTTTTATGTTGCCGGCATTTGATGATATTAAATCTGATAGAATTAGCATAGGATTTACAAATGGAGATAACAGTTTGGCAACATTTGACATCTTCTATAATAAGGACACAAAACCAGCTCACTGGCAAGACGAATCTGTAAGTGCTGATAGTTTTGTGGCTTATGTAGGAGAGAATCTTTCTCTGCACGGTCCAATGGTTAAGGATATGATTGATCGTATAAATAAGATGAAATCTAATAAAAATAACAGCCAATTACAGAATCTTAGATTAAAACCAATAGAAGATGACGTAAGAATAATGACTGTTGATGCGGATTTGAACAGATTCCTTATTTATTCTCTTGAAGAGACAATCCTTCGTAAGGCAGATGACTCAAACCGAACCTACCCATTAGGCCGTCATGGCGAAGGTCTATTTGCTTATTTTAAAGAATTATCACAGAAACCAGAAGGCATAGATATTTTCAATGAAATTAAGGAGAATCTGAAAGTACTTGATTGGTTTGATGACATGGAAGTTCCTTCTGGCCAGCTTTCAATGGAGTTTAACTTGAAACTCAAAGATGGCTATTTGGCTGAAACCATTAATACTTTCGACCAGCGCAGCACTAACGAGGGCTTCTTATACCTATTGTTCTATCTCACTCTGGTCATTTCAGATGAGACGCCAAAATTCTTTGCCATTGAAAATATAGACACGGCATTTAATCCTAAACTATGCCGCGAAGTCATGAAAATGCTTATAGCGTTGGCCCAAAAGCATGATAAGCAAATCATAGCGACGACACATAATCCAGCGATTCTTGACGGCCTCGATCTTAGTGATAATGAGCAAAAGTTGATGGTTGTACAGCGTTCTGTTGACGGATATACAAAGGTGAGGACTTTGAACAACAAAGATATTGTAAAGAACGAGCTACCTTTGTCACAATTATGGCTACGTGGTTTTATTGGTGGATTACCTAACAACTTCTAAAGTTCAGTAATATGGCATCATTTGCAATTATCTGTGAGGGAATATCCGAGAATCTTTCCTTGCATGCTATCATAGAAAAAATGAGTCAAACAGATTCATACTTTGCTGACTTACAGCCCAGAACTGAGATGAGTCATGGTCACGCTGTTCAAGAAGGATCTGGTGGCTGGACAGAAGTGCTTTCCCATTGTAATACCGAAGAATTTAGAATGGCATTGCAAAACAATGACTATCTTGTTGTGCAGATTGACACCGACAGATGCGATGAACAACCATTCGGGATTAAGAAAGTTGACGAAAGCAATCAGCCTCGTACTGACGCAGATGTATATGATGACATCATCACACGTCTTTTACAGGATGTTGACAACGATTTCTATGAAGCAAACAAGGAACGCATCATCTTTGCCATTTGCTTCGACGAAATAGAATGTTGGTTTTTGCCATTGTTCTATTCCGATAAGCGGGCTTGTGCGACTACAGGCTGCATCAATAAACTCAATCAGGAACTTGGAAAAGAAAAGGGTGGCTATTATATACCAGAAGAAGGAAAGAATGGTCCTAAGGCAAGAAGCACGTACCAGTTTATTTTGAAGAAGATAAAGAGGAAAGATATTCCGCGTATATCTCAATACAATTTTGGCTTCCAGAAGTTCGTGGAACAGATGGATTCCATTAAAGACGAAATTGCAGAAACAGAATGAAGGTAAGACATATATTAGGCATATCAGGCGGTAAGGATAGCGCAGCACTCGCCATCTATCTGAAGCAAGCGTACCCATCATTGAAGATAGAGTACTACAATTCAGATACTGGTTGCGAACTGGCTGAAACGGAAACGCTAATCAATCGTCTGGAGGCCTATTTGGGTAAGATAGAACGACTAAGGGCTGCAGAGGGTAGTCCTGAGCCAACACCATTTCATCACTTCCTTAAAGCGATGGGCGGTTTCCTTCCTTCACCACAGGCCCGCTGGTGTACCAAGAAGATGAAACTTGACAAGTTCGAGGAATATGTGGGCGACGACTATGCTGTATCATATGTCGGCATTCGTGGCGATGAGGACAGAGACGGATATATATCTTCGAAGCCAAATATCCAGGCTATCTTCCCATTCCGCAAGAACATTTGGAGTATAGATGTCATCAACAAGTTCTTACATAATGAGAACTTGGACCAGATAGTGGAAATCTATGAACGGCTTTGTCCTGAGGGGTTCCTTCGCGATGAAATTCTGGAAACTGTCAGGAAGCCTATCACTAAACAGTTCTACTACTCGAAGAAGATGAACGCGCTACTGGACTACGACATTAAGCTGTTCAATCATGCAGTGTTCGAGTTCCTGAAAACGACTGACTATCCAGTAGGTAAACTTGATGACTTCCCACTGCTTGACAACACGGATATATTAGTGAAGGATGACATTTTCCGTCTGCTGAGGGAAAGCGGAGTTGGATTACCAGCCTACTATGAAGAGATTCCTTTCGAGGTTGATGGCGAGACAGGTACCTATTGTCGCAGCCGTTCTGGCTGCTACTTCTGTTTCTTCCAGCAGAAGATAGAATGGATTTGGCTCTATGAACAGCATCCAGATCTCTTTAAGAAAGCGATGGAGTTTGAGAAAGACGGTTATACGTGGAATCAGAATGAGAGTCTTGCAGACCTCATCAAGCCAGAGCGCATCCGCCAAATTAAACTCGATATAATTCGCCGTCAAAAAGAAAGTAAGGCCAACAACAAGGGGACAACCCTTGCTGAAATCCTTGGCGATGACATCATGTGTACGAACTGTTTTATATAATTTAAGGTGTATGCTATACGAGGTAGATTGGGCAGAAGATGGGACATATAGACCAGGAGAGTTCAATTCTCCAGAAAGGTTCTTCAACGATTGTTTAGAGAACAGCAAGGAGTTTGACCTGCAACTAGGCTATTTCAGTTCCGCAACCATCAGCGTTCTTGCGGATGGCTTTGCCACGTTTATATCGAATGGCGGGAAAATGCGATTGGTCATCAACCATATAGTATCAGAAGAGGATAAAGATGCCATCAGTAAGGGAGTGCATGGAGGTATTATTGACTGTTTTGATTTGACTAATTTCGAGAGTTTACGCCAGACCTTCGATGAATATCAACAACAGTTCTTTGAGTGTTTGGCATTCCTTATCTATAACAAACGTATTGACATACGTATCATCAAGCCAAGAAATAAGAAAGGAATCAGTCACACAAAATCTGGTCAATTCAGGGATGGTGATAGCATAACCTCCTTTACTGGCTCTGCAAACTTTACCATTAGCGGATTATTCAATAATCTCGAAGAAATAAAGATTGACCGTAGTGATTCCATAGACATGATGGTGCAAAAACGCATTATGAGCCAGCGTGATGAATTTGACACCATAATGAATGGCAAGAAGAAAAACGTAGAATATCTCTCTCCAGAGAATCTGGTTTCTGCTATTACGACCAACTATGGTGATAAAGACATTGAGGAACTGCTAGATGTCGAGGCTAAGCTTCGTAAGATCAAGCATGAGAGAGCTATCCGTGAAAGACAACAGGGCAAAAATGTTGTCTGTGAAGTTTATGATATAGCCCCCTCTTTCCCATACCTGCAAGGTCCTCGTGAATACCAAAAAACTGCATTTGAGAATTGGAAGAACAACAAGCAAAAAGGGTTGTTTGCCATGGCTACTGGTACAGGTAAGACTATTACCTCTTTGAATTGCCTTTTCGAGATTTATCAGCGTAAGGGCTACTATAAGGCAATAATCCTCGTTCCAACTATCACTCTTGTCAATCAATGGGAGCAGGAATGTAGAAAATTTCGTTTCTCCAATATCATTAAGGTCTATTCTAAGAATCTGACATGGCGAGATGAAGTAGAACGTATTCTCTTCAACGAGAAATATAAGACAGATAAAGAGCCAGAGGTCTCATATATTATTATCTCCACCTATGCCTCATATGCAAGGGAGAAAGTTTTCAACGTCCTGAATGGCTTTGACAAGAAACGTCTACTGTTGATAGCCGATGAGTGCCACAATATGGGTTCCGGCTCGCTAGTCAAGCGACTAAAAGATATTCCATATCTTAGGCGCATCGGTCTGTCTGCCACCCCAGAACGTCAGTTCGATGATGAGGGCAACGAGAAACTAAGGAAGTTCTTTGGTTCCGAAGAGAACTATACCTATGAGTATAGTATGGAGGAAGCCATCAATAAGGGTGTGCTTTGTAAGTATATGTACTATCCGCACTTGGTTCAGCTTACCCAGGAAGAGATGGATGCATATGTGGAACTGTCAGATAGAATTTCCAAGTACTTTAATTTCGACAAAGGACGCTTTGATGATATTGACGAAAAATTGAAAATGCTTTTGTTGGCTCGCAAACGGATTGTCCATAAGGCAGAGAGAAAGCTCAACGCCTTCAGGGATATTATAGAAAAACGCTATCAGACGAAAGGAAATCTGAAATATACCCTAGTATATGTTCCAGAAGGCAATATGCCCGACTATATTGGGAACAATGACGATTTTGACAGGTCTGAAGACATCGGTGATGACAACGACGCAGAGCACCTTATTAACCAATATACCCAAGTGGTTACGGAAGTCGATGACCATGTAACGGTAAGGAAGTTTGTTTCAGGCCAGAAGGACAGAGAAGAAATCTTGTCTGACTTTGCAGACGGAAGGTTACAGGTTCTCACATCTATGAAATGTCTTGATGAAGGTGTCGATGTACCACGCAGTGAACTGGCTATTTTCTGTTCTAGTACAGGTAATCCCCGCCAATTCATTCAACGCCGTGGCCGTGTTTTGAGAACACATCCTGACAAGAAGATGGCAGAACTGCATGACCTTGTAGTCGTGCCTGAACTTAACCCTAATAGTAACAGTTTCAGAATGGAGCAGTCTCTTCTCCGTGGCGAGCTGATGCGAGTAAACAATTTTGCACTTCTCTCAGAGAACCCATCGTATTCAGAAATGGAACTAAGAGATGTGATGAATCATTACGGTTTGAATCTTTATAACAATAATCATTTATGAGTAATAAGGAAAGAATGTTGCACATGGTTCTTGATGACCCCAAGTTGCAAGAACTCTACGATTATGACAAGTCAGAGTATGAGGACTTGTATCAAGCCCTTAACTCGGAAAATGTCATTGTGGCTGCTGTTGCCAGAATCATCAAAAACTTAGATGGTTCGACTGACGAGAGCGATCAGAAGAAAGTCTATATGACAGTGTTTAACTACATCAACGAGAACTATATCCTATGATTATACTAAAGATTGAAATAGAGAATTTTCGAAGCTATTATAAACAGAATACCTTCGAACTGACCAACGGCCTCAATCTTATCATCGGATCTAATGGTGATGGTAAGACCACATTCTACGAGGCCCTTGAATGGTTGTTCCGTACTGATGGTACAAACAAGATGGACACAAAGTTCATTTCCAAGAAGCGTATAGAGGAACTTTTTGCAAATGAGTCTGATGACGTGAGGGTCGCCATGACTTACGAACATAAGGGGAAGACAAAGATTCTTGAAAAGATGTTTCACTTCACTAAGTCGTTCGACGGTGAAGTTTGCACCTCTAATTATTCTTTCTCTCTCATTGAAAACGTCGGAGTGGAGCGTGTCGTAAAAGACGGTATACGCTTCGACTATGACCTCCCTTCTGAGATTCGGAAATACACAATGTTCAAAGGAGAGAGTGACCTTGACGTGTTCCAAAACTCCAATGCATTGAAGATGCTCGTCGAAACCTTTAGTGACGTGAAAGATTTCGAAGCTTACTTTGCTTTCATGGAGTATGCAACAAAGAAGGCCGACCAAGCTCGTGACAATGCCCAGAAACTAGATAAGAAGAATACGGACAGAATTAAGCAGCTTAACAGAACCATTGAATTCGAAACAGGTACTCTTTCCGATATTGAACGAGAGATAAAGAATAAGGAAAATGAAGCTGTGAACTTTGACAGTCTTTTGAAGAGCATTGAACAAAGCAAAGAGGCATCAAAACTGCTCATTGCTGTTAATCGCAGGATAGAGACTCTATCACAGAAACGTTCTCAGATGCAGGGACGTATTGACGAGAACTATACAATCAACCTTCTAGATGATATGTGGATCCTAATGGGGTTTGCCGATATTGCAGAAGAGTATTCCAGTAAAGTCAGTGAGGTAGATAAGAAGCGAAGGAAGTTGGAGCAGAATTATCTCTTTACGGCAGGGCAAGAAAAAGCAATTAAGAAGATGCAGACGGACTTTGTTCCACTATCAGTCCATATTCCCGGTCAGAAGGTCATGCAGGAAATGTTGGATGAGGAAGTATGTAAAATCTGTGGTCGCCCTGCCAAGAAGCATTCTGAAGCATGGGAGTTTATGCTTCATCGCCTTGAAGAATACATGGAATCCTTAAAGGTTCCAGAAGACGAGGAGATAGCACCATTCTATATGAGCAATTATATTGTCGAGCTCCAGAAGCGTGACACGACACTCAATGACAATCTTTCGGAGATTACCCGACTCCGTCATAAGATTCAGGAAGCTATCGCTTTCAACAATCGAATGCATGATGAGGTTAAGAAGATTGATGCGAACTTGAATATGGAGTTTGAGCAGAAGAAACGCATACTCGCTCAAACAGACGGCCTTACAGAAGAACAATTACTTGCCAACTATGAAAATATCTCCAACTGGGTTGAGCAAAAGAACAAAGCCGAAAATCGGATTGACTTCTTGAAGAGGCAGAGGGCGCAGCACCGTGCAGCCCTTGACGAGGCGCAAGATGCTCTTAGCAAACTGGCTGAAGGCACTTCTGCTGCAATCTATGCCAAAACGGCACTTATTATCCGCCAGATATCAGAAGCCTTCAAATCTGCAAAAGAAACCAATAAAAAAAGGTTACTCCATGCCATTGAGGATGAGTCAAACGAGTTCTTAGAGAAGCTTAACTCCAATGACTTCAAGGGTACAATTCGGATTTTAGAGAAAGCTAATGGACAGGGCGAGGCCGTGCTGATGAATAACGACAACACGAGGATATTCACTCCAAACACTGCACTCCGCACTACCTACTTGATGTCCGTACTTTTTGCCATAGGTAAACTGTCAAGTGAGAAGGACAAAACAGAGTTCCCGTTGTTGTTTGACGCACCAACGTCTTCATTTACAGATGCCAAGGAGAGTGAGTTCTTCAATGTGATAAGTAAACTGAATAAACAGGTCATCATAGTCACGAAGAGTTTCCTGAAGGAAAAGAATGGTGAGGCCGTTCTTGACCAAACCAAAGTAGGGGAAGTGAACGGAAGTGTATTCCGCATCGAGAAGAAAAAGCCGTTCGATGATAAGAAACTTGGTACTATTCAAACAGTAATATCAAAAATCAAGTAGATATGTCAGAACTGAATAATATAGAAGAGCTCGTTGGTAAAGACGAGAAGCTGATAGATATTTGGGGACGCAGGAATCCCCGATTCGAGAAGAAGTACGAACAAAGCGTATTACGAGTCATTTCAGACTACGGTATAGGCGCTTCTGAAAATACTGGTGCCAAAGGTAAAGTTCTCGGCGCTGGCTATGAGCCCTATATCATGGCGTTCTTCATTGGCCTGTACTCTAATAGGAAGTTGCAACTTTCCGAGTCAAGTGAAGACTTAAAAGTCCTGGGCCAACCCATTGACAAATGGGGAAATCTTGATTCAAAGAAATTCAGACACGCTTATTCTGGCCTTCGTTCTTATATTTTCATCGCTTTGGTGGCAAAGACAGAAATTGATTGGATTGCCCTAGATAAGGGTGACATAAAGGTCAGCACAGTCGCGACTAATCTGATTGAAACAATGGAAGAATATGCAAATTACGGATTCTCACTGATGGAAGAGAAACTGAAAGCGGATCCAAGTTACTTTTTCTCCCACAGATCGTTCCTCGACATCTTCCTGCAACTTACTAACAAGCAATCTAAAATTTCAACAGAAGACGAAGAACTAGAAGAATTGTAAAACAATTATTACATGGACTACATAGAAGCCGTCAAAAATCTAAAAACGAATAATAAATGGGGAAGAAAATCTCCCCATAAGGCTGTTCTTATGCTTACAGTTATCGAACTGTATGAAAAGAATGTCCTGATGGACAACGAAATTCGTTATGACGAGACTTTAAAGTCTGCGTTTTTGAAAATGTGGAACATGGTTTTGCCAAACGAACCATTGTTCCATCCAGATGCCTATTTGCCATTTTGGTATTTGCAGAATGACAATTTCTGGCATATAGTCCCCATCAGAGGGAAGGAAGATATTCTTTCCTTGATGCGCGACACCAACATTAAGCCTTCAGAGGCAAAACTTGTCGATTCCGTGAAATATGCGGAACTCGATGAAGATTTGTATTTTCTGATGACTTTACCGTCTGGACGTTCTTCTCTAAAAAGAGCTTTGCTGGAAACCTATACGACTCTTACTAACAAACAGATTGAAAGGTTGGCTGAAAGTCAGGATAATGTGATTGACTACTCAGTTACAGCTTTCTCTGAATATGAAAAGATTCTATCAAAGAAGGAAATCGAAAAGAGTGTGGTGTCGGCAAGAATCGATGATGAACTCATAAGCCAATTCCAATGTTTGAATGAGGATGTTCAGTTTGCACTAAATATTGTGTATTTCACATTTCTGAAGAAACATCGTAACGAGAGGGAGATGTTCAAGGAAGTGTGCCCAACTGTATATGATTTGTTCGACAAAATTGTCAACAATCCTATAAAGCAGGGTGAAATAGCACCATCGTTTGCGTTCGTTTATGAGAATTTCCTTTTAGATGTAAAAGTGGCACTTTTAAGTGAAGATGGCTCTGTAGAACTTGTTGACAAGATAGGAGAAGCGATTGAAATCTTGCGCGGTAACAATTCTCAGGACAAAGAAGAGAATCTGCCAGAAGTAGCTCCTACCGAAAATGCGGATACTTCTTATGATGATTTGAAAGTTGAGCATGTCTATTTAGATGAGCGTGAGAAGGGCATTGAGGCTGCAACAGAAGCCACTTCTAAGCAAGATAATGGAACGGAGAGCCGAAGGGGTAAGACTTGGAACGAAGGTGAAGAAAACTTAATAAAACTGTATTACCAACAAGGTAAGGATTTCATCACAATTGCGTCTCTCATTGGCCGTACCGAGGTAGCGATTAAATCACGCCTTGCAAAGCTTGGACTCATAGATTATACTTATGGGGAGGAGAATGGCGTTCCAACTCAGGCAACCCAAGGTGCCAAGAGTCAAACTGACGAAGGCGATTTTGTCATCAAGAACTTATCCGACAGAGCCATTATTTTGGACCAAGACGATAAGCCTATGTTTATAACGGATGGCAAGTTGAAGTATATGCGTAATAAACTGTATCGGCTGAATCTAAAGCGTGAGTGCTTCACAATAAAGGGAATGTCTTTCAATGGTTCTGTATGGATAAAAGGGACAAAGAAAATCGTTGCATATCCTCAAACTGAATTATACCAAATGATTATTGATGCCGCCGATTATTGTGATGAGGTGGAAGACATTGTGGACAGTCCTGTATTTGAGGAATGCAAATTAAAATGCAGAGGTGTCTGGTATACCTATACTGGTAATTCCATCACAGACTTTTCAAAGAATACCGTCGTGACGGACAATCGCACATATTTGAACAGAGAAACATCAGAAATCAAGAAAAGTCCACTATATGCAGTAAGACGGCAAGCCGTTCTCCGTGCGATGGACTATTTCAGGGTGCCAGCTGGTATCAAAGATATAGCCAAAGCCATCAGCAGAACGGCTTGGAGGTCGGTTATCAAAGAGGATGATGTGGAAGAAATTGTCAAGACGATACCTGATATAGAACGAATCGATGGCAAATACATTTTACGAAAGGAATGAAAAGGCTGGATAGGCAGTTGATAATACCCGGAGATTTGGCAAGAAAAAGTGATAATAATGTCAAAAAACAAAAACGTAATAAGTATATGGCGCAACCAATTAACATAGAGGACTTGCAAAATAGGCGGAAGGTCAAAGCGTACAAGATTGGGTTCAAGAAAGGCAGGACCCCAGCAGACATATATCATAGTATATGCTTTTTTATCAACGACTTCGATAACCTTAGGGACATACTTTTGTGTAGGAGGAATGTGCCAACTTTGTTTTTGATTTTTTTCAAGAGATGTTGGAAAATCATCTAAATTACTTCTTCAAAGAGACGGCTTTTTTGAGAGCATTCCTTGAATTCCCAAACAAAAAGGAAGAGACAGAAGATCTTGATGATGTGTACGAATAGTTAGATTAAAATATAGATTGATATGAAATATTCAATTAAAGAAATCACCATTTTGCAGTTGATAGACTGGATAAAAAAAGATAAAATTAATCTTCATCCACCTTATCAAAGAAATTTCATTTGGTCGTCTAAAGACCAGAAACTATTGATTGATTCTATCATGAAGGGGTATCCTTTACCCAATTTCTTTATTTACAAGAGGAAAGATGGCAGCTATGACATGGTTGATGGTCAACAGCGTGCTACAACTATTAGTAAATACGTTAAAGGAGATTTCACAGATTCTGATAAACACTATTATCGGGATGTTGATCAGGAAAAATTCATGTCATATATACTCAATGTAACGGAGGTATATGACATTGACACATCAAATGGCGAATCTCTTGAAGATTTCTATAGTCTTGTAAACAAACGTGGTGTCCATTTGAATCCTGCAGAGGTCAATAAGGCACAATACCATGATGCTCCCTTTATGGTATTAGTTAATGAATTAATGGATTTACAAGGACTCTCAGATTTAGACATTTTCTCTACAAAGACTGTCCAAAGGATGAATGACAGAAGTTTGATAGAGGAACTTGTTGCTTATTTGTTCAAAGGGAATGTAACAGATAAGAGAAAGGCTGTTGAAGATTTGTTGGAATCCGCACTTGAAACTGCTAAAGTAGAACAAGTTCGTGAGGAGTTCAAGTCAACATTGGAGATCCTTTGCCAGTTGAATGTGATTAAACCAATAAGAGAGACAAGGTTTAAGCAAAGAAATGATTTCTATACATTGTTCTGTTTTATCGCTAAACATAAAGAATTATCTGTGCATGTTCTTTCTGAACAATATAGTTTTTTGGTATTTGTTGATGAACATGAATACATCAGACCTACGAATGATGATTGTGAGACTTTCAAAGAGTATGCTTATCATTGCGTAACGCAGTCAAATTCCAAAACGGCAAGATTAACGAGGCTGTCAATTCTGGAAGAATTACTTATCGTGAAGAATGTGAAGGAGAGGTCTCCTCGTTTATCAGATGTTTGCGAGTTTTTGGAGGAAGAATATGATTTAGATGATGTCTCATTCTTGGATATAGAAGGTTATAAAGTACTTGACAAGAAACAATTTGAATAGGTACTATGGATATTAAATGCGATTTTCTTTTTCACAAGCCATTTCTTCAAATTTCAGAAATTCGTACAGAGAATTATTTGAGATTGGATGATGTTGAATATTTTGTTTCGTTTCTAAATTCTGAGTTCAAGTCAAATAAAGGAGGAAATTCTTTTGTCTTTGCGCTGTATGTCGCTCAAACATATAATGAAGATGCGATGCCAGAAAGAGTTATAAAGATATCAAAGTATCCTGAGCCCTATAACTATATAAGGAATAAAATAAGGCAAAAAAATATAAATAAAAGATTTAGACAGGAGATTGAGGCGTTATATGATTGTAAACAACGGGATGTGGGAAATGTGATAGATATTGCTTTCGACGGTAATTTAATATGTAGGACTTCCGAAGATGGAGAATTCGAGGTGTCTTTTCCTTTCTATGTTATGGAATATGCGGAATATGATTTGAAAAGCTATTTAGAAGAAGAAAACGAGGAATACGACGAGGCATCACGAGTAGAGTTATGCCTCCAAATTGCCCAGGGCATAAAAGAGCTTAATGATTTGGGATATTATCATCGTGACATAAAACCCGATAATATATTTATGATTAATGGTACTTGGAAAGTCGGAGATTTGGGGCTTATACAAATGAGAAACAAGCCAAGTCTTGATAATAAAGGGGAATTAGTCGGGCCACGCGGTTGGCTATCCCCAGAAGCTATGAATAAATACTTATCTGAGAATGTTGAGGGGAAAAACTTTGATTGTAATATCGATCACCAGTCAGACTTGTTCCAATTAGCAAAAGTCTTTTGGTATATATTACAAGGTAATGCCCCAATAGGATGCATTAAGGAATCTGACTTCTTGCTCAGGAACTCTTCTCTCTACTCTTTAATAAAACAGATGTTGAATCATTCCAAAAAAAGAAGGCCAGCATCTGTTGACATTGTAATTGATAATCTTCAAAAGATAGTCAACAAATACTATAAATGATTCTTGAGTATGAGAAAAAGAATCCTTATTTTAAAAGCATGCGGAGGTTCCGATGAACCACATGTGTGCAACGGGATATGTGAACAGGCGAAATTATACGGAATTGAGTCTGTCTGCAAGTGCGTTAAGAATAATGAGGACTTAGAAGGCATTCTCTATTCTCATGGACTTTTCGACTATATTTATTTGAGTGCTCATGGTAATTCTGAAGGTTTTTCAAGCGAGGATGAAAAAGTCAACATGAGTTGGAAGAAGTTGGCCATGCTGCTATGTAAAAGCAAGTGCATGAACGAAGACAGCATCCTTATGTTATCTTGTTGCAGGGGTGGATTGATGGAAGTGGCATACGATATTTTCCTGACTTGCCAGCAGATTTGCTATGTGCTTGGTCCGAGACAAAGCTTGACTTCTGCAGATATGCATATCTGCTTCGGCATCTTCTTGTATAACATGGAGATACGTAGTGCCGATCCTGTCGTGGCATGTGAAAAGATAAAGTTGGCGACGGACCAACGTTTCTCTTGTTATGATAGGTAGGAAGAGAGCATCAGTCTGAGCAATTATCGAGAAATGCATTATGGATATGAATAATGTTACTTGGCAATAAATATATGAAAAGGAATAACTCTCTTAAAAGAGCAAAGACCCTGTTGAAAGAAACGATTTTACCTACTGGTAGTCTTTCTTTTCTGGACAGAGTAGATAATTTAGAGAAAATCTACCGCGATATTATTGCAATAGAATATCCAAATGTTCCAAGGGAAAGCCTTGCGAGTTTAGAGTCCTTTTGGACAGTAATTAAACACTGTTACAATCTGCATCAAGAGGGACTTTCGGCTGAAGCTACACTTTTTTTCTATGAAAAAATATTCTGCAATGAAGATTATATAGATAAATATGAACTTGAACCACAAAGTAGGCTCTATAGAATTAGGAAAGCTGAAGTTAGTGGTCTGTTCAATAAAGAAGAGATGTTCCATATCCCATTTGATAAAAGACATTTGATTACTAACGGTCGTTATAGTATTAACGGGATACCATCATTGTATTTGTGTGAATCGACTTATATCTGTTGGGAAGAATTGGGAAATCCCAACTTCGACACATGCAACGTATCAATGTTTGTGAACGAGCAGATGGTTTCTGTCATCAACGTTGCTCCTATAATGAAGGCATTTGATAAAGACAAAATACTTAAATACCCATTGGCGTATGTTTGCTCTTTGGGAACGAACCATCCTGAAGGCCCATTTAAGGAAGAATATGTTATACCACAGATGTTGATGCAGTGTCTTCTTATTCATAACAAAAAAAAACACTAAAACGTCTTATGTGGGTATTAGATACTTGTCAAACAAGGCTTATGTTCAGCGACCTTTATTCCCATTGAACGAAAAGAAAGATTTAAAACGATATTTCAATTATGCATTCCCTGCATATGGTCCTTACGACAATGATGGACTGAGTAAGAAATTGAAATCGATATTTTCGTGGTCCTCCCCAGACACTTATGGTAGATATAGGTTACGAACAGCCAATATGAGTGTAGAAGAAAGACCTACTACGGACACATATAGTGTTTCTGCCTTTTCACAAATTGAAAATTGGTGTAATGTACAATGGGCTCATGATAATATGCTATCATATAATAGTTGGGAAGGAGCACTAAGTTTATAATAGAGATGATATTTGATATATGGCAATAAGGACAAAAACAAAACGTTATAATATAAATGAGTAACAAAGAGATACAATTATCCTCGGAGCTGAGATCCGCTGTGCAAACCATCAAAACTGATATCTTGCAGAGTCCAGGCACGGGCTGTCAAAGGGGTCAATCAGGAACAGTTGGCCTTGTATTATGGTGTGGGAAGGTATATCTCCGAGAACACCCGTAACCAAAAATGGGGGTCTGGGGTTTTGAAGAGTATAAGTGAACGGTTAAGGCAAGAGTTGCCAGGGTTAAGGGGGGTTAGCGAGACAAATCTCAAAAATATGCGTATCTTTTATGAAGCATGGAATATGATTGAAGCTAATTCGTCAGTTTCGACTGACGAATTGACTTGCGACCAACTTTCATCTGATGGCGGCCAAGGAGAAGTCGGTAACAAGGAGGCTATTGTAATTCGTCAGTTGCAACTGACGAATTGCCCGGAGTTCCCTCTTGCCGAGTTCCTGCAAATTAGTTTTACACATCATGTAGCTATCCTTACTCATGCGAAAGACATCAATGAGCGATTGTTCTACATTCGTTACTGTTATGAGTATAAGCCAAATGCCGATGAGCTACCAGACTTCATCAAAAAGCAAGACGTATACCACCATCAGAGCAAGATGCCGAACAATTTCCTCGCAACGCTGCCTGACTACAAACAAGCCTATCGTGCCATTCGGATGTTTAAGGATGAGTATCTGCTTGACTACATCAATGTGGAAGAGCTGGGAATGCACGATGAGGAAGTCGATGAGAGGGTCATAGAAAACAACATCGTCCACAACGTGAAGAACTTCATTATGACGTTTGGACGCGGTTTTACGTTTATCGGCAACCAAGTACACTTCGACAAACTGGGACACGACCACTGGATAGACCTTCTTTTCTACAATCGTGACCTTCGCCGTACAGTAGTGTTTGAGCTAAAACGCGGCAACTTCAAGGTTGCTTACCTTGCCCAACTGAGTAGTTACCTCCGCATTCTCAACGATGATGACCGTCGTGAGGGAGAGGAGGCTCCGATTGGTATTATCTTGTGTAAGAAAGCAGATAAAGCATACGTAGAGTATATTATGCAAGATTTTCGGCAGCCTATGGGCGTAGCTACATATAAGACCGCAGACGAGATGGAGCCAGAATTATTGAAAGTGCTACCACCGAAGGAAGAACTCCAACGCATATACGAAGAAAGCAGCAATAAAGATGGCGATAAAGAAGGAAGTGAAGATTAAAAACTATATTCGCAAATTACGAATGTGGTTATGACTGCCTAATTGTCGCAAACCTGATACCAGAATTAGGTATGTGGTTTCGTTCTCCATAGAGAAAAACCTGATTGGTGGTTTGCCAATCAGTTTTTTTTGAGTGAGGAGCTTCTGCGTTTTTCGCCATACACTCTCTCACACACTTCGTCAACACCATCTTTGAGGATGACGGAATCCATAGTGTGGATGAACGGGGCATACTTGCGGTCTTGCTTCAAGACTGGCTTGATGATGTAGTACTCCTTGACAACGGCTTCAAGTTGGGATTGTCTGTACCATGAGGCAGCAGCAAGTACAAGAGAGCATAAGGCAATGGTATAGGCGAAGCACTTCCACCATGAAGTCACCAGATCACTCCAGACGTGACTCCAGAGTTGGTGCAGTCGACGTTTTTTTATGGATTGCTTTTCTGTCTTTCCTGATGGGTGGCTCAGGGCAGCATCAAGTTCGTTCTTAGGCACCTTGTACACCGTCTCTTTCCCAAAGGTTATTGCTTTACCATGAGGAGTGTTGGTTTGAGATGACGCATTGGAAAGTCGTGAAATGGTTTCTTTACCAAGAGCCTGCACCCACTTGGCCCATTCTTCATGAGCAATTGTCATAGCGGTCTGGTTATTTTCCATATGCACGGAACTGTCGAATAGTGCCTGAATATGGACAGGCGAGCTTTCAACCGCATTTTGCAGAGCCTTCTCAACATGCTCCTTCAAGGCATTAGCCAACTTGACGTAATCAATGCCTGGTTGGTCAGGCGGATGTTTTTGTGTTCTCTGCATTTGGGCGAATGACTGCGGCTGAGTCTGGTTGGACTCCTTTATTGGCGCAACTCGCTCAACAGTCACTTCGCCGTCCTTTTCATTATAGGTCATCTTGATTCCGTGCGCTTCTGCAAGGGAGATGAGCATCTGTATCTCTGCCTTGTGTGAAAGGTCGCTTTTACGAAGATAGCCGAGTGTGGCAGCATCCTTGTCAGCCACTTTCTGAGTTTTTTGTTTATTTGTAGCCATAGCTTATCGTTTACGTTTGAATTGGGGTTTGTTAGAATGTGAGTAATTGAAGCGAAAGCGGTACTTCTCCTTGTCTTCATCGTCAAGGTCGCGCCAGCCACAGTTGTTGCCGCCACCTCCACCACCTATTGAGAGTGGTTGGGCGTATGGCATGAGCAACAGGTCGCACAACAATTCAAGACCGACAAAAGAGGTCTTACCGTCCTTAGAGTTTTCATGCTCTGCTTGGAAATCTGCCTGGCATTCCAAGGACAGATGGGACAATAGACCGTTAGTTGACGTATAACCGCTAGATGGTAGTTTCCCATTAGGGAACAACTTGCCGAAGTCAGGGTATGCGTGGTCGATGGCTTTGCAGCCCTGCCAGTCATTGATATAGTAGAGCTGCTGTCTGTAATCCTCATACCAATCACGCACATTGTCATGAGTTATCTGCTTCAGGTCACCGAACTTCTCTGTAAGGGCAGAGAGTTTTAACTCGTTGTCAAGTTGCTTTCCGCTGAACGTGTATTTCCCATCGGTGAAGACGATGCCCATCAGTTTGCCGTTGACGTTGTTGTAGTGGAAACGCAACTTCAAACCTTCGGCACGGAGTGCATTGTCGAACTGCTGCCAGTCTGCTGACTGAGTCTTGCAGCGTGTCACCTTGTCGTAGAACTGGTATTTCAGCTTTTCCCTGCCACGGAGCTTGTTTCTGTTGACGTTCATCTTGCCTGCAGAGATGTAGAGTCCGTACTTCTTGGTAAGATACTTGCAGATACGCGCATTGTGCTCCTTCTCATAGGCAGTTCTGATAACGTGCCCGTCTCTATCCACCATGGAACACATCAAGTGGGCGTGGTCATGATCGGTGTCATAGTGACGTGTCATGATGAACTCGGTGTTCTTGATGCCCATCAATTCCATGTGCTCACGGACAATCTTACGTATAAGTTCGTCAGTCACTCTGCTACCATCCTTTTTATGGAAAGAGTAGGCATAGTGTCCAACCGGGGCGCGGATATTGTTGTTCCCCTTTGTGGCGTATGCCTCAAAGATTTGTGCAACAGTCTTGTTGTCCAAGAGCGGGATGCCCTCACTGTGCATGATGACCTTGGCCTGCTTGTCCTTATCGTACTTCCCAGTGATGTAGTCGAGACATCCCTGGAAGTTCTGCCCATGTTTTATCTTGCAAATCATAGTTACTCCTTTCGTTAATGGGTAATACAGTCGTCTGTTGTACTTATCGGCTCTGACAGGTCTCCACCGCGAAGGATTCTGTGGATAAGCTCAGTCAAAGAGATGATAAGCTGATCAGCCTTGAAGCGTACGGAAACGAACCCTCCAGCATTGGCTTGATGCGCAATCTGGTTGGTATTGTTTGCCATGCCGCACACGTCTCTCAGTTGCTCTATGTTCTCATCGCTCATGTGTGCCTGAACAACGGCATCCAGCCCTGCCTCGTGCAGATAAACGTCATCAGGCTTGCCAGCCTGTTCCGCCTTATACTGGATGATATTCTCTTCCTCGTCGTTGTAGCTCACCTTGTGGTGATGGTTGCGACGTTCATATCTGGCAAGCTTCGGCCTCCCTCCGGCACGGCGGGTGTCGATCCCTCCGTTCTTTCTATTGGTTTCTTCCATATACAATCCGTTTTAATATTTCTACAATCTAATGATACCTATATATAAAGGTAGGGAAAGAAAACGTTTTTAAGGATAGCAAATTTGCGGTCTGGCTCAGTGGTGTGGAAGCAACATCAGCGTACCTGACACCATGCAGGGCAAAGCCCGTTGCATCAAAGGAAGCGGCTATACGTGGGCATATAGTGGCTGACGTGGTTTTTGGCGACCAAAAACACAAACTTGCTTCCTTAAAAACGTCTCAATCATTCTGAACCAGATACTCGTTATCGGTATGTGGTTTCAAAGATTCTCCATACTCATGACCCGCGAAGAGATCCAAAGCCATGACTCCGGCATAGTCTCGGTTCACGGAGTTGTCTGGAGTGCCAGGCTCACCCATGGGAGTGACGGATGACTCTGGAGCTGAAGGATGGCCTGTGTCTGAAAGACTCTGACAGCCGAGGACGGAGGCGGCATCTGCTTTACCATCATAGACATGACTGCTGTCATGGGGCATGGCGTTGTGGTTGTCTGGATGTCCATTGGGATGGTCTGCCGGATCACCATCAATGCTGTTAGACATGGTACTGCCATCAGGCAAGAGCCATGAAGTTATACAGGTCATGTCGGCAACTGTAGCCAGACGTGAGCGGTGCATACGGATGATGCCGTGTTGCTCCATCTTGCGCATGATAGCCTCGAACTTCTTGCGTCCGATGCCAAAACGTGCGCAGTAGTAATGGATGGAACACTCCACCTGGCCCACGCCGAGCGTGATAACATTACCACGCTTGGAGGTGGAACTATGTGTAACGGACGTGTCTTTTATCAGTTGTCCGAGAATGGCAAAGTGGCTTGTGCCGTTTGTTGTATCGGAGAGGAAGTCTATTGCCTCGGAGGTAAGGCTAAGGTTTACCTTGTTATAAGGTAATGAAGTGGAACTTGTATTCATTTCATTTCTGATTTAAATTTGACATTGCTATGAAAAGAGGAAGGTTTGTTGTCTTGTCGCCAGCGTCACTATCTACTGAATTGGCCAACAGGCAGTTGGAGCGAGTGACGACCCATAGTTGGGGATGGCTTGGGGCTTGTCCCAAGTTGTCCCTCGGTTGGGAAAACACTTCTTGTTTTTTTTAAGCATCTTGTTTTTCTTTTTTTAATGAAATCTTTGGGACAAAGGGACAAGGGACAGTGGAATGCAATGAAGTCAGAATGGGAGTCCAGACTCTATGCTTTCTTCTTTCCCTTCTATTGAACCTTGCGTAGCATTACCAATCCTCACCCAAGGGTGCTTTGCCCGTCCCGTCTTGTCGCAGTAGGCTGGGTGCAACCCCTTAACCTTCTCTTGCTCGCTCCGTTCCCAGCCATCTACCAGAGACATCAGTCGGCTGATGTACAGTGCGGTGTACTTGGCTGGATTTCGGCGCACCAAGTCGTTGGGCAACTCTTCTATAATCTGTCGGGGACAAACCATGTTGAGCAGCACCTCAGGCTTGCTGTCGGGTATAGATTCGGTATATGCCCCTTTCTGATAGGCAGCACGCATTGGAATGCTCCAAGTGGAGTAGGCTCTTGGCACCACGCGCTCCAGGTAGAGACGGATGTCATCAAGGATGGGGTCATTGTGGATGCTTGAATGGTTCAGCTGCACGGCGTTTGCCTCAGCTTCCAGTTCGGGACTAAGATAGAGTTTGACACCCATCCTATAATAGGTGTAAGCCTCTGCCCATAACTGGTTCACCACAGACTGCAATTGGGGTAGCCATGTAGAAACATGCCCGTTGCCTTTCACTGTAACAATCCACCAACGGCGATTCCCGTTGTCACCTTGAAGGAAATTGGTTTCGTTGGTGGTGGCAGCAAAGACATTGTGCCGCAGAAACTCAACCACCTTCCGTTCATAGGCGGGTCGCATAGAATCGCTCCTGCGGCTTAGAAATGCCTTTGCCGCCTCTGCATCATTGGCCCTCTTCATGCCGTTGAGTTCGCTTATCTCAATAATCCATCCGTTGGTGATGGTCTCCACCTTCTCCTTGTCTCCACTTGCGAAGGAGAAAGAGTCATTGAACCATTTGTCGCCAATGGTCTTGAAGAAAGTGCTCTTGCCTATTCCCTGTGGCCCGGGCAGAGTAAGCACGTTGTCGAACTTGCAACCAGGTTCAAATGCACGAGCTACGGCTGCCACAAACCACAACTTGGTCTGCTCTCTGACAAGGGGAGTCTCTTCGGCACCAAGGTAGTCGATGATGGCAGTCTCGATACGCGGCATACCATCCCAGTCCTCCTTGCGGATAAACTCTTGGACGGGATTATAGCTGCGCTCTGAAGCTGTTGTCTTCAGCAACTCAAACACCTTGTTCTGGGTCAGGCGGAGTTGGTAGGTCTGCTCCAGATAGTCCTGGATTTTTCCTACCGACTCCTCATCCACCTTGTTGCCGTTGACATTGAGGAACAACGGAGAGAAGGAGATGTCGTCCTGACTGAAGGTGTCGAAGCGAATCTGGCTCAGGTTCTCATCGTGAGTGAAGATGGCCCTGTAGTTGCTGATGCTCTTTGTCAGATTACCCTTGTCGTCAAACGATAGGCTGTTTTTCCAATCGTTTTCCATACTATTTCTTAATAGATATGGTAGTGCCAGCCTCCTTGGCAAGGCTCAGAGCCAGTTCGGAATCAACGGTAATCTTTCGGTTCACCTGAGTGATGGCAGTATCAATGACACCGCTCTTTTTGATGCGATTGGCTGTAGGGATGCTACATCCGAAGATTTTGGCGATTCCAGCTATACCATATTCATAATGTTTCTCTGGCACCACCTCGGCAGGTACCTTTGCCGTTTGCTTTTCAGCATTTTGGAGGAGCAGGACGAATTCTTGTCCCGACATCATGCAGATGGGCTTCTCCAGCAATTGCTCTATTGTTACCAATTTTGTCATAAAACCAAATTCTTTTTTGTGGTCTGCCAGTTGTACTTCCTGACGTTCAGATTAAACATTCTTTTTCGGTTCATGAACCATCTTTGAACTCCCGTGATTTGGAATTCGAAGGCAAAGGTAGTCTGTTTAATCCATGAAGGAATTATGAGTGCTATACGCCAAAAACTGAGTAAGTTTAATTTGTATGGTTTTGTAACACAATTTAAGGATTTGATAAGGTAAAAGGCTGAAAAATAGGGGCGAACAAGCGTTCTTGATAAAGAGGCATACAAAAAGAGCCGCAAAACTCAAAGGTGAGTCATGCGGCTCGAACTTTATCCTATCTAACGAAGGATTATAATAGAGGTATATCCGTTTTAGGAAACACCTCAATGTACAAGTGATTATGTCTGCTTGATAGGGAAAGGTGGTCTTATTTTTGTTTTCCCAACTGTTTTCCCACCGAGATTTTGATACTCTGAGAAACCTTATTTACATGTCTTACTTAAGCTGATATGATGCCAAGTTTATCAAAAAATCATGGAGTTTTCAAAATCACTGTGTTTTCCCATTGTTTTCCTGAAAAGAAAAATCAGCGACTTGAATTTCTTCTAAGTTGCTGATTTTCAGTGTGGACCAGCCTGGGCTTGAACCAGGGACCTCCAGATTATGAGTCTGTTGCTCTAACCAACTGAGCTACAAGTCCGAGCCTTCGGATTTCTCCTTAGCGAGTGCAAAGGTATAACATTTTTCCGATACTGCAAGCAATATTCAAGTTTTTTTTGTACCTTCGCACTATGTTTGTTGCAACGATAGGTTTTTTTGATGGTGTGCATTGCGGGCACAGGTTCCTTATTTCCCAAGTCCTGAAACAGGCACGGGAAGAGGGTCTGCAATCTATGGCCATTACCATGGACTGCCACCCTAAGACTATCGTTAAGACAGACTATGTGCCATGCCTACTGACTACAACAGAGGAGAGAGTATCCCTGCTAAAAAAGTGCGGAATAGATCATGTGGAACTTCTTTCCTTCGACCACAAAATGGCAAGAATGGATGCACTGACATTCATGAGGGAGATACTTCGCGATACGCTTAACGTTTCCACCTTGGTGATGGGTTATGACCATAGGTTCGGGCACGGTGGCGGTGAGCATGAGGACTATATCCGCTGGGGAGAGGAATGCGGCATAAGGGTGATTATTGCCAAAAAGTTTGAGCAGCATTATGCCAGCAGTAGCGAGATAAGACGGCTCTTGACGGAAGGCAACGTAAAAGATGCAGCAAAGTTGCTAAACCATCCATATGTTCTGACTGGTATCGTAGAAAGCGGGCACCAAGTGGGGCGCACACTAGGATTCCCTACGGCCAACCTAAATATTGCGGAGAACAAACTGATTCCTGCCACTGGTGTCTATGCAGTGATGACAGAACTGGGAGCCGGAATAATGAACATTGGCCGACGCCCTACGCTGAACAACGGCACGAACCTTTCCATAGAGGTACACATAATGAACTATGAGGGCAACCTTTATGGCAAGGAACTGCACCTTTCCTTTATTGAGCGCATACGCGAGGAGAGGAAGTTTGCCTCGCTAGAAGAGCTAAAGGCACAGATTCAGGAAGACATCAATCAGGCGTCAGCCATGTTTGATGCAACGAATAAGACGGTGTGACCCATCTGCCACGGTTGTTGCAAACAAATACACGTCGCCACCTTCTGCCAAGCGAAGTTTTTTCCTTAGTTCCGCCACACTGGTGGGGAAGTTTCTTGCCGTAATGTTTGCCTTTGTAACCCCGGCAAGCATGGCACGCAATTCCTTTTTACCAAAACCGCACGAAGCAACAATCCCAAAGCCACGTCCCGGGAAATCCTGTACGGGAGATGAAGAAACGAAAAGATTGCTCATAGGATGAAGTTTCTCTACCGCGTATCTTTCACAAAGCACATCCTGAAGTCCTGCTTTTAGGATACTGGCGTGAGGCTCGTAGATACACGTTGCGGAGGCACTCGCAACGTGTTCCGATGCCACTTGCAACAGGGCGCTATTCTTCTCCTCGTGTGTACATGTGAAAACCTGATCGGAAAGCCCGAGGTTTACAGCATAGTACACTGGTTTACCTTCATAGAGTCTATCAAGAACAAACAGCAGCTCTTTGCACTCCCCCTTCACGCTAACAACATGAATTTCCCTAACGCACTTCAGTACCACCAAAGCTGCACTGATATCGAGCATGGGAGAAAGTTTTATTACGACATAGCGCGAGGCACAAAGCAAGGCATCAAGAAGAGCACCTACATCTGGGGTACAATCGCCTATGGCAACCGTCTTGCGTCCTACACCATCACGCCTGGCTGGGTCAAGATAAAGAACTGAGTAGTTTGCCGTTGCACTACGCAAATATTCGGTAGAATCGGCACAAACAACCTTCGCACCAGCCAAAGACAGGACTTTGAAATTATGCTCTGCCACACGGCATAGTTCTGCATTGCGCTCAACATAGCACGACTCTGCAAACAAGGATGCCATATAACTGAAATCTATGCCATAGCCACCTGTAAGATCAGTAAAGCAAAGACGCTCTGAGGCATCGGGCAACAGACGTGAAACAACACTTTTCTTGTACTCTGCCGTATGCTCACTGGAGCATTGTTCCATGGATAACGCAGGCGGATACCATAATCCATCCACCTCTGCCCATTGGGGGAGTTTTTCACAGGCCTTCTGCCATCCCTCTATCTGTTGCAGACACCACTTTATGTCCACTCCCTCCTCAGCCTTCCGCAAGGCAAGGGTACGGACATCATCATGACGATGCTGCTTTATAAATTCTTCGTTTGTCATCCGATTGACAAAAATACGAATAAGCACCGACTTGCCCAACTTCAAGTATCACATATTTAATGTATAATTACCCTTACCACCATTTTTATGTACCTACACCCCTGAAGATTGGCTTAATTTTGCTATATTTGCGGTCTATTATGGAAGATTTTGATATAAGACACGAAGGACAGGTTCGCGAGAAGGACTACGAGAATGCCTTGAGACCACTGAAGTTCCAGGACTTCAGCGGACAGAAGAAGGTGGTGGAGAACCTGAGCATCTTCGTTGAGGCCGCTAAATATCGTGGCGAGCCCTTGGACCATACCCTCTTGCATGGTCCCCCAGGATTGGGTAAAACGACACTGAGCAACATCATTGCCAACGAACTAGGAGTCGGTTTCAAACTGACATCGGGCCCTGTATTGGACAAACCTGGCGACCTTGCCGGCATACTCACATCGTTGGAACCGAACGACGTGCTCTTCATAGACGAGATTCACCGACTGAGTCCCGTTGTGGAGGAATATCTCTATTCCGCCATGGAGGACTACAGGATAGACATCATGATAGACAAGGGCCCCTCGGCACGCTCCATACAGATAGACCTGGCACCCTTCACCCTGGTGGGCGCTACTACACGAAGCGGTCTGCTCACAGCTCCTCTGCGTGCTCGTTTCGGCATTAACCTGCATCTGGAATACTACGACAGCACCACATTGCAGAAGATTATCCTGCGAAGTGCCAGCATCCTGGGCGTTCCCATTGAGGGGAAGGCCGCGGCAGAGATCGCAAGCCGTAGCCGTGGCACACCACGTATAGCCAATGCCCTGCTTCGCCGAGTACGCGACTTTGCACAGGTGAAAGGCAATGGCAAGATAGACGTGAGTATTGCACGCTATGCCCTGGAGGCGCTGAATATCGACCGTTATGGCCTTGACGAGATAGACAACAAGATTCTGCTCACCATCATAGATAAGTTCAAAGGCGGCCCTGTGGGTATCAACACCATAGCCACCGCCATAGGCGAGGATGGCGGCACGGTGGAAGAGGTGTACGAACCATTCCTGATAAAGGAAGGCTTCATAAAGCGCACCCCACGAGGCAGAGAGGTGACCGAACTGGCATACCAGCACCTCGGGCGCACACCACTTGCCGCAAACGGGCAGCAGAGTCTCTTTGATTTCTGAGTAATCGGAGTAATCGGAGTTGTCGGAATAATCAGAGTAATCAGAGTAATCGGAATACTCTGAATTATCTAAATAGGCGCAGTTTTCAGTTTTCCGTTTTAACATTTCCGTTTCAAATATGGTTCTCAACTACATCTGGATAGGTTTCTTCCTCATAGCATTCCTCATAGCACTGGCACGGCTGGTGTTCATGGGCGACACCTCGGTGTTTCCTGCCATAATGGACAGCACCTTTTCTTCGGCAAAGACGGCATTCGAGATTTCACTGGGTCTGACAGGTGTCCTGTCCTTGTGGATGGGTATCATGCAGATTGGCGAAAAGGGCGGACTGGTAAGCGCATTGAGTCGTTTGCTCTCGCCCCTGTTCTGCCGGCTCTTTCCCGACCTTCCCAAAGGACATCCTGCATACGGACACATGTTCATGAATATCAGTGCCAATATGTTGGGACTTGACAATGCCGCAACACCATTGGGGCTGAAGGCTATGGAATCCATGCAGGAGGAGAACAGGGCACAGAACGAGAGGAAGGCCAGGGAACTGGGGCTGTCTCGTGAAGAAGTTGAGAAACTGAACACCACCGCCTCCAATCCCATGATAATGTTCCTGGTGCTGAACACCTCGGGCCTCACGCTCATACCGGTCAGCATACTGGTGTATCGTGCACAGATGGGAGCGGCACAACCTACGGACATCTTCATACCTATCTTGCTGGCCACAACCATTGCTACACTGGGAGGCATTATCGTTACAAGTCTCTACCAAAAGATAAACCTGCTGAACCGTGCCATCCTGGGCACCATGCTGGGAATCTGCCTACTCATAAGCGGAGTGGTATGGCTGGGCACACAAGTGGACAGGGAAACCATGAACCTATGGAGCACTACCGTAGCAAACGTGCTGCTGTTTACCATAATCATAGGTTTCATCGTGGCAGGTTTGAAACGTAAGATAAATGTCTACGAAGCCTTTGTGGAGGGGGCGAAGGGCGGTTTTGAAACAGCCGTGCGCATCATACCCTATCTGGTGGCAATACTGGTAGCAATCGGAGTGTTTCGTGCATCTGGAGCTATGGGTGTCATCATCTCCGGCACAGAATGGCTGGTTGCATCCATGGGCTTGAATGCCGACTTTGTGCCCGCCCTGCCTACGGCAATAATGAAACCGCTGAGCGGTTCGGGTGCCAGAGGCATGATGGTGGATGCCATGACTACCTACGGAGCGGACAGTTTTGTGGGACGACTGAGTTGCATCTTCCAGGGGGCAACAGATACAACCTTCTACATATTGGCCGTGTACTTCGGCAGCGTGGGCATACGACACACACGCCATGCCGTGGCGGCAGGCCTCATCACCGACCTCATTGGCGTGGTGGCGGCAATATTCATAGCATACGCATTTTTCGGATAAACAACACTAAAAACAAGCATAACATCGTGTTCATAGCAGTAGCAGGAAACATAGGAGCAGGAAAGACCACACTGACAGAACTTCTGGCAAAGCACTATGGCTGGGAACCTAAGTTCGAGGCCGTAGCCTCCAATCCCTACATGGAGGACTATTATAAGGACATTCACCGATGGAGTTTCTGCCTGGAAACATTCTTCCTGAAGGAACGCTTCCGCGACCTTCTTGCCATATCGCAGACCGACAAGGATGTGATACAGGACCGCAGTATCTTTGAGGGTGTGCACGTCTTTGCCGCCAACAACCAGGCAATGGGCAACATGGAGCAGCGCGACTACAGCACCTTCATGGAACTTTTCCAACAGATGACCAGTGTGGCACGCACACCTGACCTGATGATATACCTCCGTGCCTCCATACCGCATCTGGTGGCAAATATACAGAAGCGCGGTCGTGGATACGAGCAGAGCATCCCCATCGACTATCTGCAGAATCTAAACAACCGTTATGAGGACTTCATCTATAATAAGTATGAAGGCAAGGTGCTGACCATAGAAGTGGACAATATGGACTTTCTGCACAACCCCGACGACTTCATGCTCATAACGGACAAGATAGACCGCATATTCTATAGCCTATTCCCCGAAGAAACCAACAAATAATATCAATCTCTAAGTAAAACAATACCGATATGCACATAGCGATAGCAGGAAACATTGGTTGTGGCAAGACCACCCTCACCAAGATGCTGGCCAAGAGATATGGCTGGGAAGCACGTTTTGAACCTGTAGACGTGAATCCTTATCTGGAAGATTTCTACAAGGACATGGCACGATGGAGTTTCAATCTGCAGATATACTTCCTGAACAAGCGTTTCAAGGACGTAGTGGAGATAAGCAAGGCAACAGACCGTACCATCATTCAGGACCGTACTATTTTTGAGGATGCACGTATATTTGCTCCAAACCTGCATGAACAGGGTTACATGTCCGACCGCGACTTCGAGAACTACACCGACCTCTTCGACCTGATGATGTCCCTCGTGGGATTGCCCGACCTGATGATTTATATCCGCAGCACCATCCCCAACCTTATAGCACAAATCAGCAAGCGTGGCCGTGAATACGAGCAAAGCATACGCATTGATTACCTGAAAGGCTTGAACGACCGCTATGAGGAATGGATAAAGAACTACCCTGGACAAGTGCTTATTATTGACGGAGACACATGCAAGTTCGGTGACAATCCCGAGGATTTCCGTATGGTGACTGAAGAGATTGACCAAAGACTGTACGGACTCTTTTAAACGGAAAACGGGAAACTGTTAGCAATATCGCGCCAGCATACTGTCCCCCTGAAACAGGGGGACGAGCGCTAAGCGCGGAGGGGGTGGATAAAAACCGCTACCCGCTCATTCGCTCCCCACTATCCGCTCCCCACTATCCGCTCCTCCCCCTACAGGGGGATTGAGGGGGTCCTTAACTACAAAAACAATCAACCCACATGGCAAATCTGAAAGCCCTTGCCAAGGATACGGCAATATATGGTCTGTCGAGCATAGTAGGCAGATTCTTGAACTACCTGCTCGTTCCCCTCTACACTCACGTTATCAGTGCGGAGAACGGCGGTTATGGCATAGTCACCAACCTCTATGCCTATGTTGCCCTATTGCTCGTACTGCTCACCTTCGGCATGGAGACAACCTTCTTCCGCTTTGCCAACAAGGATGGCGAGGAACCAGACACCGTATTCTCCACGTCGCTGGCGGTAATTGCCTCGTTGGCATGCGTGTTCCTTGCAGGAATCTTCGGTTTCATCACACCTATAAGCGAACTGCTGGGCTATGCCGAGCATCCGGAGTACATTATGGTTATGGCATCCGTTGTAGCATTGGATGCCCTGCAGGCCATACCGTTCAGTTACCTTAGATACAAGAAGAAGGCCATCAAGTTTGCCTCGCTCAAACTTCTCTTCATCGTGCTCAACATTGGCCTTAACCTTCTGTATTTTGTTTGGTTGGGCAAGAGCGATGTGCTTTATGTCTTCACCCTAAACCTTGTATGCACCGGCATAATAACATTCTTCTTCCTGCCTGAAATGCTGAGAATAAAGTGGAAGGTAGACCTGGGTCTGCTACGCCGCATGCTTTCCTACTCATGGCCCATCCTCATTCTGGGCATAGCAGGCATCCTGAACCAGGCCGCCGACAAGATGATTTTCCCGCTCATCTATCCCGACCGTGCACAGGGTGTGGTGGAACTGGGCGTGTACGGTGCCTGTGTGAAGGTGGCTATGATCATGGCCATGATAACGCAGGCCTTCCGGTATGCCTACGAGCCTTTTGTCTTTGCACAAAGCAAGGATAAGGACAAGAACGAAACCTATGCCATTGGCATGAAGTATTTCCTCATCTTCACCCTGCTGGCTTTCCTTTGCGTAGTGGCATATCTGCCCCTGCTGAAATACATGGTGGGAAGCGACTATTGGGAAGGCCTGAAGGTTATCCCCATAGTGATGGCGGCAGAAATAATGATGGGCATCTATTTCAACCTGTCTTTCTGGTACAAGCTCATAGACAAGACCATCTACGGAGCATGGTTCTCTTTGGCAGGTTGTGCCGTACTGTTTGCCGTAAATATCATCTTCATCCCCCAATACAGTTACATGGCTTGCGCCTGGGGCGGTTTTGCCGGGTATGGTACTGCTATGGTGCTCAGTTACATCGTCGGACAGAAGAAGAACCCCATCAACTACCCCATGAAAAGCATGGCGGCATATGTGGCCATCACCTGCCTTTTCTTCGGCATCATGCAGATTCTGCCACAGGAATGGCCTGCAATGCTGAGAATGGGAATAAACACAATGCTGGTCATCGCCTTCGTGGGGCACATCATATACCACGACCTTCCTCTCCGCAATCTGCCCGTAGTGGGAAAGTATTTCAGGTAATTCTCCTCTCCTTCTTCTTCAAGCTCTCAGAGTCCTTATTTAACTCCTCGGGATGTCAGGCCTCGGTCCTCCCGAGGATCGGCCTTTGACGTCCCGAGGACCGAGACCTGACGTCCAGAGGACCCAAAATGGCCTTCATTTTATATTATCCTCCACGCATGTTCTAATGTTTCATATAAAGTGGGATGAGTCATTTCTGATCCCTTATACTTTTTTGTTAACAGGCGTTTCTTCTTTAAGTTTACTAATGGTTTTATAGTTAAATAATGTTGAGGATGGTGGTTAAAATCTGTGTACGGCTGTTCTTAATGTACTATTTTCTGTATCATTGCAGAACGAAACAGCATATAAGACATCATATGACTAATCAATATTACGTCAAAAGAATAATTGCAGCCTTATTGTCATGGCCTTTATTTGCCATGAATATCTTTGCACAAGATACGCATCCTGTGTTTCAAGCGAGGGAGGATAGCATGTTGGTAAAAGGTGAACCGGTGCTATATGACCCCTATATGTGGGAAAAACTGCCAAATCAGGCTCCTGAATGGATGAGGGAGATTGAACGTAATCCATCCGGTGTGAATTTTCTGGAGGTGCAACGTCTGTTCAATGAATGGAAGGCACAGGACGTGGATGTACGTGTGAGGACAGTAGAGAACAAGCAGGTGGTCAATTACTATCGTCGCTGGATGAGCGCCTATCGTAAATATGCCCAACCTGACGGTACTATTCGTTTGCCAGAGATGAGCAGTTATGCCGCCAAGGTGGATTCCATGAACAAAAGGACAGCCGAGGCACGGTTGTCAACGGGTTCTGCCGAGACGCCCCTGTGGCGCAATATAGGTCCAAACCGCACGTATGCCAGCCAAAGTGGCGAACTCAAGCGCAAGGACTCTCAGGTATGCGTCTTCCGTATAGCCGTGGCCCTTAGTGATAGTGCCACAGTCTATTGTGGCACGGAATCCGGTGTGGTGTTCAAGACCTCGGACCATGGTCACACCTGGCAGCCCTGTGCTCCTCAGCACAATTTCGGTGGTTCCATATTCAGTATTGCTGTAGATCCCGAGGACAAGGACATTGTTTATGTTGGCGGAGGACCATGGTTGTGGAAAAGTGTAGATGGAGGCAATACATGGAAGCGGTGCGAAGGTATCATCAGTCGTGCCAACTCCATACGCATAGACCCCACCGACCACAACCGCATAACCGTAGCCGTGGGAAGCAAGCACGAGGAACGTTCGGGCAGCGGTTTCTATATATCAGAGAACGGGGGAGAATCCTTCTTCTGCACGCTGACTGGTATTTGCTTTGACCACGAACTCCAACCCGGCAATTCCCGTCGCATCTATCTTGTACGTCGCGAAGGTGCAGGTCCATGGGCAGGTATATATGTCTCCGATGATGCAGGCATGACGTGGCAACCTACGGAACTCCCTGTTTACGACATGATATGCGGTCGTTTGGCTGTATCCGAGGCTCCAGGTGGAGAAGACTATGTATATGCACTCGTAACTTGTGACGGCTGGGGTTACGATGCCGGTCCCCAGGGAGGAAAGGGCAAACCCTATGTGCTTCTGTCCAAGGACGCAGGACGCACTTGGCAGGACAAAACTGTTTACAAGACCAGCGGACATTGGGACAACACCTTCTCGCCAATTATGGATGAGGCAGGCGGTCAGGGTTTCTTCGACATGATGATTGGAGCCTCGGCTTCCGACCCTGCCCATGTTCTATTTGGACTTACCTCCCTGTACCGTTCCACTGAGGAGGGTACATGCAACTTCCGCAATCATGCCATTGGAGGCTATCAGCGTTCCGACTGGATGCATTGCGACATACAGGACATCGCCATACATCCCTGTGGCGACACATGGATATGCAACGACGGAGGCATTAAGTATTCACGTGATTTCTTTGCCACCAAGGGCGAGGACCGCTACGATGGCATCTATGCCTCGGACTATCAGGGCCTGGGAGTGGGATGGAACGAGGATGTTATGGCCGCAGGCCGATGGCATAATGGCGATGTGGTGCATGCTGCATCCTATGGCGAGGGCAATTCCGTTCATGTGGGCGGTGTGGAGATCGCCACGGGCTATGTGATGAGGAGCAATCCTTGGAAGGTTTACTTCACTGATGCAGGAACACGCATCATGCCGCGTGCCATGGACGGTACCATTCAGGAGGACCATCGTACATGGTTCTCAGACAAGAAACCCTACGAGGCTCTGCGCATAAATGGCGAAATTGCTACAGACCCGCGCTATGCACTGAAGGTCTTTCTTCAAGATATGACTAATCCGCAGGAGGCTTATCTCTCCTTGGACGAAGGGGCATCCTTCCAAAAGGTGTTCGATAGCGAGGGCGAGGACTTCTATAGTTACGACTTTGCACGTTCCAATCCCGATAGGGTTTACATTTCCGGCACCTGGTGCGTTTGGCGCTCGGATGATGGAGGCGAGACCTTCCGTGAATGTCCTGCCAGACCTTTCCCCGAACTTGGAGATGGGATGCACTTCACCCGTCTTGTCCTGGACCCCAACGATGAGGACCACCTTCTGGTAATATGCCACGACAGGCCAGGGATGGTGAGCGAAAGCCACGACGGAGGACAGAGTTGGGCACCGTTCAATCTGGGTTCGTTGGCAAATGTGCGACTGCACCAGATTATCCTCGTTGGCGACGAGCACGGCAGTTGCTATGCTACCACCTACGATGGTGCTGCCGTGTACTTCAGGGACAACACCATGTCCGACTTTATAGATTATTCTTCAGGACTGAATCCCGGTGCACGCATATCCAAGGTGGTACCCTTCTATAAGGATGGAGTCCTGCGTATGGCCACCGACCAGGGTCTGTGGGAGGCCCCGTTGTATCACCGTACTTTCCTGGCAGTTCCCCAGCCTATGGCTTTGAATCTCGGAAGTGGCGACCTTACTGCCAATCCAAGGAAAGAGGTGCAGTTCGACAGTTACAGCATTGTCCGCCAGGACGAGCATACGAAATGGCATTGGACCTTCTCGCCCCAGCCGCAGTATGTGAGCGATGCCAACATACGCAACCCTCGAGTAATCTTCGGCAATGCAGGCAGCTACGATGTCACACTCACGGTAACAACCCCATCGGGAACATCGTCCCGAACAATCAGGAATATGATAACAATCAATTCCTCCACAGGCATAGATGAATCGCATGTGGGCGAAGTGGGTTTGCTGAAGAACATCTTGGAACAAGGTGAGAACCTTGTTGTTACCACCACTGGATTGGACTCCGACTCCAGGCTGACTATCCACGATCTCAAGGGCAGGCTCATGCACAGTGCACATGTTCCTGTGTCACAGCCCCAACAGAATGTACCATTGAACCATCTCTCATCGGGCATGTACATCTACCAGATAACTAATGCCCGACAGAAGTTCTTCGGACAGTTCTCAATCAGATAACTCTATACCTTATTTATAATATATAAGACAAACACAACCTATATCCATGAAGACAATAAAAAGAATATTCGTTTCCATGCTTCTGTCGTTGCTAATCGGCAATGTCTGCGCCCAGGAGCAGGACGACACTTTGTTCGTGCCATACCAATTGAATTACTTGCCGGCAGGTTCTCCGGTGTGGATGGCCAGGCTGGCCTCGCCAGAAGGGCTTGACTACAATGCTATGGTGGACAGTTTCGAGGTCTATCTGCATAACACCCCCGGGGCTCGTCGCAAGTCGCGCGATACCAAGCAGGTGGTCAATCACTTCCGTCGTTTCCAGAAGGCTTATCTTCCATATGTACAGGCTGACGGAATTATCCGATTGCCCAAGGCAACGGCCTACCATCAGGAAATGGACAAGGCCCAAGAGGAGGTGGCATACTCCCGTGCTCTTGTCCGTACAGCCACTGGCATGTCTCAGGACAGCGATGCTCCTGCGCCATGGAAGGTGATTTCGCCCATTGTTACATACGACTACATTACCAAGAAGGTTTCCCCAGCACAATCCAATATCCAGCGTATGGCAGCATCCCGTTCCAATCCCAACATTCTCTATTGCGGTTCGGAGACAGGAATGGTGTTCCGCTCCACTGACAAGGGTGAGACCTGGACTCCGTGTAACGATGGCGAGTGGATGGCTGGCGAGATAACCTTCGTGGACATCAGTTCGTCCAATCCCGACAAGGTTATAGTCGGCGGCGGAGGTGTCTGTTGGCTCAGCACCGATGGTGGAGATACATGGAAAAACATCACACCACAGAAGTCAGCCTATGCTCGTAGTAGCTCTGGACAGTTCCATCCTGCGGACGATAACATAATAGTCTTTGGCGACCGTACCCAACTGTGGCGCACCACGGACGCAGGCGACACCTGGCAATGGATGATGGGAGGTATGGTTTTCGACATCAGATTCTCTCGCCACAATCCGCAGGTGTGCTATGTGGCCATTGAGCAGGAGAATACCGTAAAACTCTACAAGAGTCAGGATGGCGGAGCATCATGGAATATGCTCCCTCTGGACGGCCAACCTCTGATCAGTGCCCGTATTGGCCTCAGCGAGGCTCTCGGCGGAGCAGACTATGTCTACATGTGGGCATGCCGCAGGAATCATCTCTCTCAGCCAGGTCCCTTGTACTTCAGTGGTCCGCCATTGCTCTATAAAAGTACCGATGGAGGTTCTACGTTTAGCGTAACTGACCCTACGGCCCAGATGGAAGCAGTTGACAAGAACGGCGGTCAGGGCTATTACGACCTCGTTTGCACGGCCTCTGCCACAGATCCCGAGGAACTGCTCGTGGGCATAATCCAGCTGTATCGCTCCACCGATGGCGGACAGACGCTGGAGAACGTGGGCGGTTATTATGGCAGGTTTGACCTGCATTGCGACATGCAGAGCATACAGACCAATGGAGCTGGCGATACATGGCTCTCTACCGACGGTGGTGTCATCTATAGCAACGATTTCTTCAACCAGCATGCCGAGGCCCGGTTGAACGGACTCTATGCCTCCGAAATGTGGGGCTTTGACCAGGGATGGAACGAGGACGTTATGGTGGGCGGACGCAATCACAATGGCAACATGTCGCAGATGGACCGCTACAACGGTGTTGCCTTGTCCATGCGTGGTTCAGAGCGCCCCACAGGCTATGTGTTCCTGTCCAATCCTCGCAAGGTGGCTTTCAGCGATTCGGAGAATGTTATCATGCCTGATGACTGGAAGGACGAGTTCGTACCCTTCCTCGACTTCTGGACCTATCCTAAGGAGTCTTCGCAACATGGCATGGGCTTCGAGTTTGATCCCCGCTATGCACAGTGCTTCTATATAGTGCATGGTTCGGGCGATGAAGATTACAAGACCCTATGGCGCACACGCGATGACGGAGCATCCTTCTCTACAGTCTATACTTTTGACACTCCCATCAATGCCGTGGCCATCTCACGCTCCAATCCGGACAAGATAGTAGTATCCACTTGGGGCCGTCTCTTCTATTCCATGGATGCCGGCGCCACGTTCCAGGAGTATCCTATTCCAGACGAGATGACATACAGCATTACCTACAGGATTGCCATTCACCCTCTCCGGGAGGACGAGATATGGGTAAGCGACGGCAATGCAGGAGGTTTCTGGCGTACGCAGGACAACGGAGCCAACTGGGAGAAACTGGACGATGGACTGACTATCCCCAATTGGGAAGGCAATATGGAAGCGCATAGTATAGGACGTTTCTTCCTGACCGGAAACGAGAAGAATGCAGCGTATGCCATAGCATTTACCAAGGGCTATTTGAACGAAACTTACACTACTACCCGAGGCAGGGTTCTGTACAGGGATGATACCACCGACGGTTGGGTGAACTACAGCGATGGTCTGCAAAAGGTAATGAACCTGAACCGCATGCTTCCCTACTATAAGGAGGGCGTGATACGCCTGGCTACAAACAACGGCATTTGGCAACGCGATCTTGTTGATACAGACTTTAGGCCCGTAGCCCAACCTCTCATATTGAATGTCGGTTCGGGAGACAACACCGTGGCCACTTATCCACGCGAAATACAGTTGGAGAGTTACAGCATAGTGAATCAGAACGATGTGCAGTGGCACTGGGATATCAAGCCTGCACCATTGTCCATCACATCTTATGAGACACGCAATCCTGTCATGGTCATTGAACCGGACCAGACATACGATATTGCACTGACAGTAACCACTCCGGCTGGTTCGGACACCAAGTGCGTCAAGTCTATGATAAAGGGCACCAAACCTGTCCCCGATGATGCTACAGGTGTGGACGACAACATGTCCGAGGACGACCTATTGCTTCTCTCTGGTAATGTGGTTATGGCTGGGGAGAGGTTCTCCTTTGTTTCTCGTGGCCTTGAAGGTGTTGTCTCTATTACGCTCTACGACTCTGCCGGACGCATGATGACAAGGGAACGCGGTACTGGCAGAATAGACATCTCCACCTCGGGCTATACTACGGGAGTATATTACTATATCGCGTCCGACCAGGCAGGATACCGCAAAACGGGCAAACTGCTGGTTAAGGGAAGATAACGGATGTGCTGACGATGAAAAGAATAGTCCCCCTGATATTGCTTTTGTTCTGTGTGCATGCAGTTAAACTCACCGCTCACCGCTCATCCGCTTACCGCTCACCGCTTACCGCAGAGCCCCAGGACACTCTTAGCAGTTCTTCGCTTGGCGAACTTGTTGTTTCGGCCAGCCGATGGTACAGGCCGGGCGAGGAACAGCCAGTAAAGGTGTCGCGTCTTGCCTTTGAACAGTCCAATGCCTATAATCCGCAGACAGCGGCGGATATGCTGGGGCTTACAGGCGAGGTCTTCATACAGAAGAGCCAGTATGGCGGTGGCAGTCCCATGATACGCGGATTCTCTGCCAACAGGCTTCTCTACTGTGTGGACGGAGTGCGCATGAATACGGCAATATTCAGGGCAGGTAATCTGCAGAATGTAATTTCGCTCGACCCGTTTGCCGTATCATCCACCGAGGTTCTGTTTGGTCCTGGCAGTGTCTGTTATGGCAGCGATGCCATTGGCGGAGCAATGGTGTTCAATACCTTGCAGCCCCGTTTGTCTCAGGACAGGTCGCCCGTCTTCTATGGTTCGGCAACATTGCGAGGTGCTACAGCATCAAGCGAGTTCACCGGACACCTGCACCTTGGGGCTGGGTGGCGCAGGTGGGGCTTCGTTACAAGTTTTACAGCCTCCTCGTTCAGCGATCTTAAACAAGGTCTGCATGGGCCCGAGGAGTATATCATGCCATACATCGTTGTCCCCGAATACAGTATGGGTGGCGAGGTGAAGGACCATGTACTGGCCAACAGTAATATCAGGTTGCAGACTCCGAGCGGATATTCGCAGTACAACTTCATGCAGAAGGTACGCTATGCTCCGTCCGAGCGTTGGAACATGGAGTACGCCTTCCACATGAGCAGGACATCCGAGTATGCAAGGTACGACCGTCATCAGCGCATGCGCAATGGCAAGCCACGCTATGCCGAGTGGAACTACGGACCACAGGAATGGACCATGAACCACCTCTGTGTGGAGCACAAGGGACTGAATGCTGTGTATGATTCTTTGCGCATTAATCTTGCCATGCAGATGTTCAAGGAGAGCCGCATAAGCCGCAACCTCAACGACCCTCTCAGGGAGATACAGACCGAAGATCTGGATGCTTGGAGCGCCAATGTGGATTTCAGCAAGAGTCTAACTAATGATGTTACCTTGTCCTATGGTATGGAGTACGTACTTAATATGGTACGTTCACGGGGTGAGGGCTATGATGTCACTACGGGTGAGAAGTCAGTCATCCCAGCACGCTACCCCAAGGCATCATGGCATAGCGCAGGACTTTATGCACAGGCAGAATGGTGTGTGCACAGGACCTTGAACTTCGAGGCTGGTCTGCGCTATAACCATTACTTCATCCGTAACGACTTCTCTACGGTGGGTTACGATGTCCCGTTTGCCCACTTGCAGAGTTCAGATGCAGGTAGTGTGAGTGGCAGTGCCGGTCTCAATTGGCGTCCCTTGCCGGACTGGCTCTTCAGAGTAAACTATGCCCGAGGTTTCCGTGCTCCTAATGTGGACGATATGGGCAAACTTTTCGACAGTGTGGATGGTTGTGTCACCGTCCCCAATCCATTTTTGAAACCGGAATATGCCGACAATATAGAACTGGGCATATCAAAGCGTTTCGGTCCCTATCTCAGACTTGACCTCACGGCATACTACACCCATCTGAGCAATGCCATAGTGCGTCGCGACTATCTTTTCAACGGGAGTCCAACCATGCAATATCAGGGCGAGGAGTGCTTGGTACAGGCATTGCAGAATGCAGCCGAGGCAAATGTGTGGGGCATACAGGCAGCCGTGGATTCGCGCTTTGCCCGTTACTTCTATGTGAAGGCCAACGTCAACTGGCAACGAGGTTTCGAGGAACTGGACAATGGCCAGGTATCGCCATCGCGCCATGTGGCTCCGCTCTTTGGCCGTGCTACTTTGGGATTCAAAAGGAATGCCTTCAGCATAGAGGTCTATACTGTTTTCCAGGATGAGCGCAGTGCTTCGGATATGCCCGAAGAAGAAAAAGGGAAGACTGAAATATATGCACTGGATGCCGATGGTAATGCCTATGCTCCGGCATGGATAACCCTGAATATGCGAGCGTCCTATGACTTGAACTTTGGGCTATCCATAAATGCTACGTTCGAGAATATTACTGACCGACGCTATCGGTCTTATTCCAGTGGAATAAGTGCATCAGGCATCAACTTCGCGATGGGGTTGACCTATACACTATGACCAGTAAAAATGTCCTCCCGAGGACCGATGTCGGTCTTCGGGAGGACAAGGGTGAGAGTTCCCGGTTCTTTCGCCTCGGTCCTCGGGAGGACCAATTTTCCTGCTTTATGGAGATTCAAGAACGGTGTAGTTTTTCTACACATTGTGTATTAGTTCGTATGCCAGTGAACCTTTGGGCGGTGTTGCCGGGCAGTTGTCCCGAGGAAACCAATCTGCTCGTTGCAGTTCGCTTTCCTGGATTCGTATTTCCCCACTTTCGTATTCTGCGGTGAAACCGAGCATCAGTTGGGAAGGGAACGGCCAACTCTGGCTGCCGAAATATCGGATGTTGCGTACGGTAATGCCGGTTTCCTCCATAATCTCGCGCCTTACTGCCTGTTCTGCAGATTCGCCGGCTTCCATGAAACCTGCCAGACAGGAATAATATTGGGCATTGCGTCTGTTGTGAAGTGCCAGCAGGATGTCGTTGCCACGCTTGACCAGTACTATGATACACGGTTCTATGCGAGGATAGACTGTGTTGCCACATTCGGGACAAACGAGCGAAGTTTCCTCCTCTGCGGTACCCGGAACCAATCGTGCGCCGCATCTGGTGCAGAAACGGGTTTTGCCAAGCCATTCGTGTAGAGCCTTGGCTCGGAAATGTGGGGATGCCAGGTCTTCGCCCTCAGAGGCATAGTAGTTGCGCAAGGAAATGGAGTAGAATCCTGCTGGCATATCCTGTGTTTGAGGTAGGCCGAGGACACACAGATTGTTTTGTTTTTCTTCAAAAAGCAACCCCTCGTTATTTGCGTTCCCTAATTGAAGCAGATCGCCGAAAGTTAGTTCCTGACCATCGCATCTCAGGATGGTGTCTTGCCCCATAATGGCAATGCAGCGACAGTTGGAATTGTCAGGAGAGAGTATGAGAGCCATACTTGTGCCAGGATAAAGTTATGTGTCTTAGCGCGTTCTGCACATGATTATGCGGTACAGATTGCAACCCAGAAAATTGCCTGTGGCAATTGCCAGCCAGAAGGTCAGTATCTGGGGAAGGTGAGCCAAGGTGAAATCCAGGGGTACGCAGAGGTAAAAGAAAGAATCGGCTACACAGTGAGGGAAACCGCAGTTGATGAAGACTGGTATGCCGAAAAGCATGGGCAGATTCTTGCCTTCACGTGCAAAGGTGACCACGGTTGTCATTATGAAACCGCACCCGATTGCCAATATGCCACCTTTTACCGCCCCCAATGCCAGACGGGCTTCCATTATGCCCTGTGCCGTTTCTTGCACAGGCATGGGAGAACAGCGCAAAATCAGGGACATGGCTCCGCAACCCAATATGTTGCCGAACAGAATGAGAAGAACCTGGCCAAATTCTCCTTTCTTGAAGAAGCCAGCCGTACCTGTGTATAGTTTTAGGCTATAACCAACTACCGCCAAGAGTCCGAAGGAGAAAAGTACGGCACCTATGATGTTCTTTTCTGCCAAATAACCGAAACCTGCAATGCCAATGCAAATGCCTGCTATGAAAGCAGAACGCAGAGTAAACCAAATATCTTTTGTGGTCATGCGCATGTTATATTATAATATATAAGGTAGATAATTGCGGTGCAAAGATACGCAAAAGTGAGCGTAATGGCAACGTCTCTGTGTGCTAAATTGGTAAAATCCCTCTCAGGAATAGTGAAAACACCCTTCTGCTTTATGGGAAATCCAAGCATAATATTTTCAAAGTGCCATATCTTTGCGATGTGAGATAAAAGAAAAGTCAAACATTTAACAAACGTACTACTATGAGAAGGATTATGATTATTTCAGCGATGGTAATGGCAATGTCAATGTCGGTAAGTTATGCAGATGCCCAGAACCAGGGTCGTGGTCGTGGCAGAGAACGTGTAGAACATCGTGATTCTCGCAAGTCCAAAAATAATGGAGCAATTCGTAATCATTCGACCAGAAGGACGCGTCATGAAAGCATAGCCCATGCTCCCAAACTTAAAGGCAGGCACAATAATCACTATGTTCCCCGTGGAGCTCGTATGGTAAAGTGCGCACCACCTCGTATCAAGCGAGGAACTTACGTGCCGGGTTGGGAAGGGCGAGTGCGTTATATGCATGATGGCCGTTGGGCATATTATGTGAATGGATGTTGGCGATATTACGATTGTTACTACAACCCATACGATTTCTTTTGTGAGCCTGTCCCTCCCCGCTTGCATCATCACGCAGTAGTCGCTCATAACCATGTTTCAGCAGGTGAAGTGGCAGCAGGTGTGGTGGCAGGAACCATACTGGGTTGTATAATAGGGGCTGTAGCAAACTGATAAAGGTTATAATATATTAAATCTCCGAGGTAAAGGCAAAAAGACATGGAAAGCGTTGCCCTTATATCGGAGATTTTTGCTATATTTGTCATACGACAAGTACAGACATGTCCTAAAAAGGTAGCATTATGACTAAGAAAAACTATTGTCTTATTCTTGCAGGTGGCATAGGGCAAAGACTCTGGCCGGTGAGCCGTAGTACCAGGCCCAAGCAGTTCCTGGATCTTTTCGGTACAGGCAGGACTCTGCTTCAGCAGACTTATGACCGTGTGGCAAGATTCATAGACCCCGAAAATATATTTGTAAGCACTAATTTGCAGTATTTGCCTCTTGTGTACGAACAGTTGCCACAGGTGGACGATATGCATATCCTTGAAGAGCCGCTTAGGCGTGGAACATTGGCATCGGTGGTGTGGGGCATGGCTATGATAACCAAGAGAGACCCTAAAGCCAGGGTGCTTGTGACTCCTTCGGACCAACTGATTCTTCAGGAAGCGGATTACGAGAACAACATGCTTGACGGATTGGATTTTGTGGGCAATGAAGGTTCTCTTCTTGTCATGGGAGTCAAGGCTTCTCGCCCCGAAACAGGATACGGATACATACAGAGAGGTGATGAAATCAACGAGAAAGGCATAAGTAAGGTAAAGACCTTCTCGGAGAAACCTTCCCACGAGTTTGCGGAGATGTTTGTCAAGGATGGTGGTTTCCTGTGGAATACCGGTTTGCAGGCTTTCCGTGCTGATGTGTTCCTGGATACTTTGTGCCGTATAGTGCCCGAGTATCAGTTGGGGATTCCTCGCCTGATGGCAGATGCCGAGAGTGGCGATGCCCGTTTGGTTCCCGAGGTGTTCCAGATGTTGCCCAACCTGAGCCTGGCTGTAGGTATTCTGGAACGTGCCGACAATGTCTATGTGAAGGAATGTTCTTTTGGCTGGGCAGATATAGGCACGTGGACATCAATACATGACGACTGTCCGGCAGACAATCAGGGAAATGTCCTCATGGACACAAAAGCATATTTGTATGAATGTGCAGATAACGTAATACGTCTGCCACAGGGAAGGATTGCCGTGGTGAAGGGGCTGAAAGACTATGTTATAGCAGAAGAGGGCGAAATACTCATGATTTGTCCTCGCGAGGATGCTGCCACAATGCGGCGCATGCACACCGACACCAAATTCATGTAGACAGGACTTTCATCATCTGCTCGTAACCCAGTTTGGCAATGGCTTCGGCCTCGTCATAGTCGTGACTTCCGTATTCTTTTAGGTCAACATTCAGGTAGATGTCGGGCGGAGTAAGACGAAGAGACATTTCTGTATTTCTCTTCATTAGTATGGAAATAGTATTGTATGTCAGCGAGATGTAGTTGTTGCTCAGCGCGTTCAATCCAGCCTGGAACTTTCGCGATAGTAAGGTAAAAGGGGATACATCTTCCTGCTGATGATGTGCAACGTTTGTATTGTCTTCTTCCCACTCGTAATCGTCAAGGTTAACTGCCACCAGTAAGTCTCCTTTAGTACGTTTTACTCTATCCAGGGGCAAACCGTTGGTTATGGCTCCATCAATCAATAGCATCTCGCCATATTCAACAGGACGGAACAACATGGGTATGGAAATACTTGCACGGATGGCATCGTATAAACTGCCACTTCGGAATACAACTTCTTCGCCTTCTTTCACATTTGTGGCTACAGCACAGTATGGGATTTTCAGGGTCTCAATGTCACAATCAGGCACTATGGCTTTTAGTGCATCAATGATACGGTCGCCTTTTACCAGAGCATGGGGACTGAGCGTGAAGTCCACCAAACGGAAGACTTCCTTGTCGGTCAGGTCGTACATCCACTCCTTTACCTTGTCAAGGCCTCCGGCGGCGTATATGCCACCTATAAGCGCACCCATTGAAGCACCTGCCATGGATGTAATTTCATAACCGGATTCTTCCAGAGCTTCTATGGCACCAATGTGGGCAAAGCCCTTGGCTCCGCCACTGGCAAGCACCAGGGCAACCTTCTGTTTGGGGGATGTTGCCATACACCTTATCTATATACTATAAATGGGGACTACTTGATGTTGTCTACCAAACGGAACAGACGGTTCCAGCGGATACTGCTCAGTCCGCCACGATCGGGATCCATGGACAACCAGATGACAATAGGTTTGCCCACGATGTGGTCCTCGGGAACAAAGCCCCAATAGCGTGAGTCGGCACTGTTGTGACGGTTGTCGCCCTGCATCCAGTAGTAGTCCATCTTGAAGGTGTATTCGGTGGTTTCCTTGCCGTTTATCAGAATGCGTCCGTCATCGGTAACCTGCAGGTCATTGCCCTCATAAATGCGTATGGGACGCTCGTAGACGGGAAGGTTTTCCATAGTCAACTGTATGGTCTCGCCCTTGGCTGGTATCCAGATGGGACCGTAATTGTCGCATGTCCAGCCTGTGTGCCCGTTCAGTGGATATAGGAAACCAGTTTCCTCCTGCTTGCTGTACTCTATGCTGTTCACAAGGTCGGGGCGTGCCTCCAGTGCCGCTTTGGCTTTGGCGGTCAGGGGCATGCTGCCTGTAGTACTTAGGGCACTGAGATCTTCTTGGGATATGCCAAGTTCCTTTATCAGAGATTCTGGTAGAGGTTGTTTCAACTCCACCTCATAATTATACTGAACATTATCCGGTTCTTTGTTTGCCACCCCATCCAGATAGATGATGTGATCGCGTATTTCCAGTGTTTGTCCAGGGAGTCCCACGCATCGCTTAACATAGTTTTCTCTACGGTCCACAGGGCGCCACATGACCTTGCCGAACTGGGGAACCGATTTCACATAGTCGCTACCCACCTGAATGGCATAGTTGTAGAAACGGTACTGTTCCAGGGCAGACATGCTGTCCAAGTTCTCGGGAATGTCCATATTGTACATATAGAGTTCCTTGCACATACGGTAGTAGTCGGTGTTTTGCCAATTATAGGCTATGGTATCTCCGGCAGGATAGTTGAAGACGACAATATCGTTCAGCGTGATTTTCTTGGGACTGACGCGCTTGTAGTCCCATTGCACACTCTCAATATAGCTTTTCCCAATCCCCATAGGCAGGGTGTGCTGGCACAAAGGGGCGTGAAGAGGTGTCTGCGGCACACGGGGGCCATAGGACATCTTGCTGACAAACAGATAGTCGCCCACCAGAAGACTCTTCTCTAAAGAACTGGACGGTATGGTGTAGTTCTGGAAGAAATAGATGTTGACAAAATAGACAGCCACTAATGCAAACACGATGGCATCTACCCACGACATGACGGTGCGAAGAATGGGATCCTCCAAATCTTTCCACCAGCCCCAGTTAATCTTTTTGGTAATGTAGGCATCAAAAATGAACGGCAGTACGATGACGCCCCACCACGATTGTATCCACACAAGGAAAGCAATGTACAGAGCACATGCCACGAGTCCCTTTATCCAGTCAGTCTTTTTTGGTTGGTATATCTTCATTATCCTATATGTATTAGAATTTGAACAGATCGGACATTGTCAGCAGTCCATCATGCTTGGCGGTGTATTCGGCAGCAAGCACTGCGCCCAAAGCGAATCCCTTGCGGGAATGCGCATCGTGGGTAATGGTGATGCAGTCGGCCTCGCTCTCCCAGGTAATGGAGTGAATACCGGGAACCTCATCACGGCGGATGCTGTCTATACGCAACTTATCGGCAGGAACCTCGGTCGTACCCTCCTTGCTTCCGTCGGGATTTGTCAGCATGCCGAACTCCCAACCGTTCAAGCGCTCCACTTCTGCCACCAGTTCCTCGCCAAGGGTGATACCGGTGCCGGAAGGATGGTCAAGTTTGTGTATGTGATGCACCTCCTCAAGTACAGGAATGTAGGATTCAAAACTATTCATGATACGAGCCAGATAACGGTTGACGGCACGGAAGATTGTCACACCAAGGCTGAAGTTGGAACTCCAGAATAGCGTCTTGCCTTGTTCTGTGCACATTTTCTTCACATCCTCACCATGCTGTGGAATCCACCCCGTACTGCCACTGACAACCTTTACTCCATGCTTAAATGCTTTCATGTAGTTGTCGTATGCTGTGTGTGGTGCTGTAAACTCGATGGCAACGTCGGCACTCTTGAATGCCTCGCTATCAAAGTCCTGCTGGTTGTCAATGTCTATGATGCAGACAATCTCGTGACCACGCCCCAGGGCTATTTCTTCTATCATACGGCCCATCTTGCCGTAACCAATAAGTGCTATTTTCATATTTGATGATGTTCTTTATTGCACAAAATTACGATTAAGCGAGGGAAATACAAAATAAATGCAGTTATATTTTCATTTCCGAGCAAAAGTAATTTGGAAAACGATGTTTCAAAGGTACGAATAAGTAAGGTAATCTCAAAGTAAATTAACCTTTATTGTGAAATACCCGGCACTGGTGACTGTATTTAACATCAAAATTGGGGTTCTGTGAACGATTTGTCAAATTTATTCGTATCTTTGCCATCAAAATGATATTTAGGCATGGAGAAACTGCTCCACTATGTATGGATGCATAAGCTGATGCCGTCCACTGTTTTGAGGACAACAGACGGCAGATGCGCGGAAATTCTGGACCCTGGTCAGCACAACAACAACCAAGGACCGGATTTCAGCAATGCACGCATTCGATTGGACGGGATGACTTGGGCAGGCAATGTGGAGATACACACCAGTTCTGCCGACTGGACCAGACACGGCCATGACCAGGATCCTGTGTATAATACCACCATCCTGCATGTAGTGGAGAGGGCAGAGACAGAGGTTTTCATGCAAAACGGACACCAGGTGCCGCAGGTAGTAGTGGGTGTGCCTCAGGAGGTTAAGGATAACTACGAGGAGTTGCTTCGTACTACAGATTATCCACGCTGTCACAGATTCGTGCCACAGATAGAGCCGATAAAGGCACATTCCTGGTTCGATGCCCTGCTGGCAGAAAGGATGGAAGTGCGTGCCAAAAGGATACTGGCCATCTTGGACGAATGTCGTGGCGATTGGGAGCAAACTACGTTCATAACTCTGGCACGCAACTTCGGTTTCGGCTTGAATGGAGACATCTTCGAGATGTGGGCAAAGCGTGTTCCGCTTGCTGCGGCAGGCAAACACCGGGACAACCTGTTCCAGGTAGAGTGCATGTTCCTTGGACTTGCCGGACTGATAGACAAGATGGCTGACGAAGGTTTAAGGAACAGGATGCATGCCGAATATAAATTCCTGAGCCACAAGTTCTCCTTGCCCGCCCCAATGCCAACCTCCTGCTGGCACTATCTGCGCACCAGGCCGCAGAATTTCCCCGATGTCTGCATCAGGCAGATGGCAAGACTCTTTCACGAGGGGCATTGCACGCTGAGCAGTCTGTTGGACGCTACCTCGCTTGAAGATATGGACAGCAGATTGGCAACTGCCGGCATCAGCAAGGGTAGTCGCACGCTCATAATCATAAATACTGTTGCAAACCTGCTATTTGCCTACGACATGCACCACGGAACCTACAACTATCGCACACGTGCCACGGATTTCCTGGAGCAGCTGCCCGGCGAGAAGAACCACATACTGAAGCAGTGGCAAGCATGCGGTTTGAATGTAGGTACAGCCTATGATAGTCAGGCCCTGATACAGCTGAAAAAGGAATACTGCGACCATGCAAGATGTCTTGATTGCCGATTTGGCTTTGAGTACATTTCGCATCTTATGAGACACAATGGATAAAGAGACTCTGTACATGATGGCGCTGACGAGAGTTCCCAAACTGAACTACTCTCAGCAGAGAACCCTGGTGGAAACGCTGGGTAGTGCTACAGCCGTGTATGAGAACAGGCGCAATATCATGGACGTTATCCCCGATGCCATTCCGGCATTGAGGGAGAATCTGAGTTTCATGGACTCGTGCCTGCCGCGTTGCGAAGAGGAACTGGAGTGGGCAGAGAGGGTAAAGGTGGATTGCATCAGTTTTCTGGATGATCGCTACCCTCAGCGCATGAAAGAGTGCGAGGATGCTCCCATGATGCTGTACTACCGTGGCATGGCAGACCTGAACAAGACACGTATAGTGAGCATGGTTGGCACACGCAAGATTACCGACTATGGTCGCCAGATGTGCGAGACGTTCATTCGGGAACTGGCAGAGTTGTGCCCCGATGTCCTCGTAATGAGCGGTTTGGCATACGGCGTGGACATTCAGTGCCATCGCCAGGCTCTGCAGAATAAACTGGAAACCATCGGTGTGCTGGCTCACGGATTGGACCAGATATATCCCACCCTGCACCGCAATACGGCAAAGGAGATGCTTTGCCAGGGTGGATTGCTGACTGAATTCATGTCGCGAACAACCATAGAGAAACGTTATTTCGTCCAGCGAAACCGTATTGTGGCAGGATGTTCGGATGCCACCATAGTGGTGGAGAGTGCCTCCCGCGGAGGTAGTCTCATTACGGCAGAGATAGCACAAAGTTACGGCAGGGAGGTCTTTGCTTTTCCTGGCCGTATGACTGATACTCAGTCGGAGGGCTGTAACAGGATAATTGCCAACAATACGGCAGGCCTTCTTACCTGTGCTGAAGATTTCGTAAATGCCATGGGATGGGAGAACGACAAGGCCAGACAAAAACAACTTGCCGATGGCATCCAGCAGGAGCTGTTCCCCGACCTTTCCGATGAAGAGCAACTCATCGTAGAGACTTTGCGCAACAAGGACCGCCTGCAACTGAACATCATTTCCGTCAGCACCGGCATACCTGCCGGCAGGCTCAGCGGCCTGCTCTTCACTATGGAGATGAAGGGGGTGGTGAGGATGATTCCCGGCGGCATGTACCGTTTGAACTGATTATTAACGACACAAAACAACAAATACAATATGAGCAAGCAAAAGCGCTTCTTCCTGAGTGAAGAGGAGATACCCACACAGTGGTACAACATCCAGGCGGACATGCCCAACAAGCCCATGCCCATGCTGGATCCCAAGACCAAGAAACCTATGACACCCGAAGATATGTTCCCGCTCTTCTCCATGGAAGCAAGCCGACAGGAGATGGACCAGGACCATGCATGGATAGACATCCCCGAGGCCGTGCGCGAGCAGTACAAGTATTATCGCAGCACTCCCCTGGTGCGTGCCTACGGACTGGAAAAGGCACTTGGCACACCGGCACACATATATTTCAAGAACGAGAGCGTAAGTCCCATAGGAAGCCATAAGTTGAACAGTGCCCTGGCACAGGCATACTATTGCAGGCAGGAGGGTGTTACCAACATTACCACCGAGACAGGTGCCGGTCAGTGGGGATGCGCCCTGAGCTATGCCGCCAAGGTGTTCGGTCTGGAAGCCGCCGTGTATCAGGTGAAAATCAGTTACGAGCAGAAGCCTTACCGCCGTGCCATCATGCAGAGTTATGGTGCACAGGTCACCCCCTCTCCCTCCATGTCTACACGTGCCGGCAAGGACGTACTTACCGTGGACCCCAACAACAACGGTTCTTTGGGTACGGCCATTTCCGAGGCCGTGGAACTGGCCATGACCACCCCCAATTGTAAGTATGTGCTCGGTTCCGTGATGAACCACGTTTCTCTGCATCAGACAATCATAGGTCTGGAGGCAGAAAAGCAGATGGAGATGGCAGGAGAATATCCCGACATCGTGATAGGTTGCTTTGGCGGCGGTTCCAATTTTGCCGGTATCTCTTTCCCCTTCATGCGCCATGTCTTCAGCGGAGAACGCAAGACCCGCTTCATTGCCGCCGAACCTGCCAGCTGTCCCAAACTGACACGCGGTCAGTTCCAGTACGACTTTGGCGACCTTAGCGGCCTGACTCCCCTGATGCCCATGTACACCCTGGGCCACAACTTCATGCCAGCCAACATCCATGCTGGCGGTCTGCGCTACCATGGTGCCGGTGTGATTATTTCCCAACTGCTGAAGGACGGCTATATAGAGGCTATGGACCTTAAGCAGTCTGAAACTTTCAAGGCTGGTCTGCTTTTTGCCAAGGAAGAGGGTATCATTCCTGCCCCGGAGTCTTGCCACGCCATTGCCGCCGCCATTGCCGAGGCAGAGAAGTGCAAGGAGACTGGTGAGGAGAAGGTTATCCTGTTCAATCTCTCTGGCCATGGTTTGATAGACATGGCAGCCTACACTCAATACCTTGCCGGCAACCTGTTTGACCATGAGGTGAGTGATGAGGAGGTAACACGCAACGTGAAGGAACTGGAGCAGATAATCTGAATCTCCTTCCCAAGGTTCTACTTTTGATATATATAATTTCGGGCTTGCCATTGCCGAGATATGACAAATTCTCTGCATGGCAAGTCCGTATGTTTATAGGTGTTGTTGTTGTGTCGTAATATTTCCTATAGTATTGTTGTCTGCTTTTGTCTGTAAATGCTGCATAAACGGTGTGTTGGAAGTCTGTTTATTCATTGATAAAAGGAAATGAATGTTGCCGGCGTTCTAACTGATTAGTTCATAGTAACATAGCTTCAGTGAGCCTGTAGGCTGCCGTGTCGCCTGTTTGTATGCTGTACGGTTCTTGAGAGAACACAGATTTGCCCTCCCGAGGACAAGGCCTTGCCCTCCCGAGGACAAAGGCTTGACGTCCCGAGGAACGACCTCACTCTTCGGGATGTCTTGCTTTGGATGTCTTGTTCCCCTTGCTTGATTCAGTATAGATAGTCGTTTCTATGACAAGAATTTTGATAAACGATTTTAGCAATCATATCAACGTTGTTGCGCACATAACACACAAAAGGCAGAATGACATGCGAGCCATTCTGCCTTTTGTGTATTGGTTGTTTTATGCTCTTTTATTTTACACGTTTGAAAACCTCTGGGTTTTCTCTGTCGACCCCATCGTCGTGTATTTCATAAGTGACAACAGTGTCGTTGTTGATAAACTCTACCAAATAAGAATCAATATCCCCTTCGCCTGCCTCAATAATGGTTAGTATTCCTGTGGTTTCTTCATATCGGTAAACAATGTCCCAGGTGTCTCTATATCCTTTGTATCCTTTGCCTGTGCCATAGGCATTGAATACATACATCATATCGAAATCATCAGCACTTTCACCACAATACCATGTGCCTACAATTCAAGAAGAAATGTTTGAACCATTGCCTCCGTTATCTCCTGGTTCTTCTGTGTCGCTTTTGCTGCATGAGGTTGCTGACAATGTTATTGCCGATACGAACATAAATGCCAAAAGGCCTAATAAGTACTTTTTCTTGATTTAGTGCTATTTAGAGATTGTTATTGTGTTAGATTTGTAACTCTTTCCGGAGGCAGTCTTGACCACGCCTCGTATTGTTGATGGACTGCCAGATGTGTATGTTATGCTGAAGGTGTATTGGTGAGCAGAGGTTTTTACGGCAGTTGGTGGGTAGAAAGTGCCGCTAACTCTTTCTAATCCAATTTGTTCTACGGTAAAGTTGCTGCCTGTTGCCTTTACCGTTATGTCATAGTTTCTTTTGTACCTGTTTGAATCGGTTGTTCTGCTTGAGATGCTTACAGTTATATTTTCTTCTTCTGATGGTGTGGAGTCTTCACTATCCGTGTCCATGGTCCATTCGTCTACGTGTTGGTTGAAGTACGATTCGGAATAATAAGTACGCCCTTTGTATGTTACATAGTCTTTGTATATGCCAATGCTATAACCGGTAGGTTCGCCTGCATTATATATGTCAACTGAGGAGCCGTTTATATCAAGTCCATATATATCCCACTCAAGCATGTCCGAATACCAATCGCCCTTCAGTCCATCGCAATACGTGTCAATATCCCCATCTACCAAATCAGAGTTGTCTATTGACCCATAGTCGGTTAGTACGTGTTCTTCTATTTTTAGAGCGTAGGCCTGGTAATAGGTTGCCCAATCGTAGTTGCCAAGTGATATTTTCTCGGGTTTAGTAGCGTAGGTACCTGCAATGTCACTCCAGGAATACAAATTCTGTTCATTCTCGTTGTCCACATCAGTGCCACTACATCCAAGCAGCATAGGAATGACCATTATGGCACACAGAATGAGATGCCATGAACTCTTTAGAATCCTCTTCATATCTGTAGTGATTAAATATCCTACTTATATTATCGCAAACATGTGTGCTTATGCGTCGATGTTGGCAAATGTAGCGTTCTGTTCTATGAATTCGCGGCGTGGTGCCACATCCTCGCCCATGAGCATGGAGAAGACGTAGTCGGCCTGTGCGGCATCGTCGATAGTAACCTGCTTGAGCAGACGGCGCTCGGGGTCCATGGTTGTCTCCCACAACTGACCGGGGTTCATCTCACCAAGACCTTTGTAGCGCTGTGTGTGGATAGCGTCTTCACGGCCGTTGGCGTATGTCTGGATGAAGCGCAGACGGCTGGCTTCATCGTAGCAGTATTCCTCGTGCTTGCCAATGGTGCAGCGGTAGAGTGGGGGAGTGGCGATGTAGAGGTGCCCGTTGCGGATGAGTTCGGGCATGTAGCGGTAGAAGAGGGTCATCAGAAGGGTGTCGATGTGAGAACCATCGACGTCGGCATCGGTCATGATGATTACCTTGTAGTAGCGCAGTTTGTCGTAGTTGGCTTCCTTGCTGTCCTCGCCAAGGCCGAAGCGTACGCCCAGTGCCTGGATGATGTTGTTCACCTCCTCGTGCTCGAAGGCCTTGTGCCACATGACACGTTCTACGTTGAAGATCTTGCCACGGATGGGCAGGATGGCCTGGAAATGGCGGTTACGGCCCTGCTTGGCACTGCCGCCTGCAGAATCACCCTCGACGATGAAGAGTTCGCAGTTTGCAGCATCCCTGTCGGAGCAGTCGGCCAGTTTTCCGGGCAGACCGCCGCCTGCCATGGGAGACTTGCGCTGTACGTTCTCGCGTGCCTTGCGTGCTGCTACACGGGCTGTGGCTGCCAGGATAACCTTGTCCACGATTACCTTTGCCTCGTGGGGATGTTCCTCCAGGTAGTTGCTTAGGGCCTCGCCAACAGCCTGCTGAACGGCACCTGCCACCTCGCTGTTGCCCAGCTTGGTCTTTGTCTGACCCTCGAACTGGGGTTCTGAGACCTTCACGCTGATAACGGCGGTAAGACCCTCGCGGAAGTCCTCGCCGGAGATCTCAACGTGGTTCTTGGCGAGTTTCTCCAGTTCCTTCACGCACTGCTTCTCGGCATAACCCTTCAGTGTACGTGTCAGAGCGGTACGGAAACCCTGCAGGTGAGTGCCACCCTCTATGGTGTTGATGTTGTTGACGTAGGAATGCAGGTTCTCGGAATAACCGGTGTTGTACATGATGGCTATCTCGATGGGTACACCCTGCTTTTCGGTGTTCAGGTAGATGACGTCGTTGATGAGGCGTGTGCGTGTGCTGTCGATGTAGCGCACGAAGTCGCGCAAACCGCCCTCGCTGTAGAACACCTCCTTGCGTATGCCTTCAATGCCTGACGCCTCGTTCACGTCCAGGCGCATGTCAATGAGGGTGATGTGGATGCCGGCATTCAGATATGCCAGTTCGCGCATACGGTTGGCCAGGATGTCGTATTCGTAGACCGTGGTGGTGAAGATCTCGGAGTCGGGCCAGAACTGCTGGCGTGTGCCTCGCAATTCGGTTTCGCCCACAACGGCTACGGGAGCGTCGGGCTTGCCCTGGTGATACTGCTGCTGGTAGATTTTGCCATCGCGGAACACCTGTGAGAGCATTTTCTCGGACAGGGCATTCACGCAGCTTACGCCTACACCGTGCAGACCGCCTGAAACCTTGTATGAACCCTTGTCGAACTTGCCGCCGGCGTGAAGCACGGTCATTACAACTTCCAGGGCGCTCTTTCCCTCCTTTTCGTGCATATCCACGGGGATACCGCGGCCGTTGTCCTGCACGGTGATGCTATTGTCTTCGTTGATTGTGACTTCAATGTGTGTGCAATATCCAGCCAAAGCCTCGTCGATAGAGTTGTCAACGGTTTCGTACACGAGGTGGTGCAAACCCTTTTTGCTGATGTCGCCTATGTACATGGCGGGGCGCTTGCGCACGGCTTCCAAACCCTCCAATACCTGAATGTTGGAGGCACTGTAATTGGAATTGTTTGTTGTTGTCTCGTTCATTGTTTCTTATTGTATAGTATATCGCTACAAAGATACAAAAAAATAACGAAACTATGTTTCGTGTGTCCGGATTTTATTCATTTTACTTGTTGTTTTTGTCTCTTGGCTGCACCTTGTCCGGCGGTGTGGCTGGCATGCTGGACTGCGTGTGGTATGGGATGTGTATATACACAGAAAACGGCCTCCTGTACAGGAAGCCGTCGTATTTTTCTGTCTTAATAAGAGAATCCTTGCTTATTAACCCAACTTCTGAATGTGCTTAGCCAGCTTGCTCTTCAAGTTAGAAGCCTTGTTCTTGTGGATAATGTTAACCTTGGCCAATTTGTCCAAAGCCTTTTGAACGCTGGGGTACAATTCGGTTGCCTCTTCCTTGTTAGTGGTAGCGCGCAACTTGCGTACAGCATTACGCATGGTCTTGGCGTAATATCTGTTGTGGAGTCTTCTCTTCTGCTCCTGACGGATTCTCTTTAAAGATGACTTGTGGTTTGCCATGTCTTACTTAATCTATTTCTTTTTTACTTATGTAGTCCCTAGGAGAGTCGAACTCCTCTTTAGAGAATGAAAATCTCTCGTCCTAACCGATAGACGAAGGGACCTTACCTTCGGCTTTTGTGCCTGTGCTTAAACGGTGTTGTTCCGTTTTTGCGGTGCAAAGGTACGTCGTTTCTTTGAATTGACAAAACATTTTAATAAAAAAATGCATGAAACACAGCGTTTTTTGCCTTTTTGCCTTCTATTTCTCCTGATTTGGGTAATTTCGCATGAATTTATATGTGAACGTGCATGCAGACAACCAAAGCCATAGTATTGCGTACTGTCAGGTATAGTGATAGTCGCATAGTTGTTTCTCTTTTCACTGAGCTTTATGGCATGATTTCAGCAGTTGTACGTGTTGCTCACGGTGTAAAAAAAGGTGGAAGGACTGCATTGTGGCAACTAATGAATATCGTTGAGGTAAATGTAGATTTTCGTGAATCTTCAGATTTACAAAAGGTGGGGGAGGTGTTTATCTCTACTCCATGGAAGGATTTGCCCTATAATCCGTATAAGGCCTCTATCTGCATGTTCCTTTCAGAATTTCTTTATCATTGTCTGCGTGAGGAGGGCGAGAATCGGAAGTTGTTTTCATTCTTGGAGAATTCCTTGATTTGGTTTGATGAGGCAGATCAGGGTATATCCTTTTTTCATCTGATACTGATGTTGAGGATAACACGTTTTCTCGGAATTTGGCCTCGCATAGACGACTATAAGCCAGGTTGCTTTTTTGACCTAAGGGGAGCTTGTTTCGTACAGCAGGCACCAACCCATGGTCAATACATAGAACCGGTTGAGTCAGCCTTGTTGTCATCTATTCTTAATCTGGACTATTCTGCGATGTCTATGGTAAGGATGTCCAGAAACGAACGCCGGCACATGCTGGATATGCTTTTGCGTTATTACCAGATACATGTGCCGGGGGTGGGTGAATTGCAGAGCCTGGATGTTCTGCGAGAATTATTTTCCTGATTTAATCAGCCTGCCTGTTCGTTCTTCAATCTGTTCAGATCTTCTTTGGTCCGTCGGCAGGTGGGGTTTGCGTCCACATGTGATATGATATCGTCATTGTCCATGTTGTCTGCCGAGTAAATGAATATGTTGTTATGGCGGTGTTTGGAGGTCTTGGTTCCATCTCGGTAGTAGATATTTATCATGTCTTCGCGGTTTGCCATACGCTCCTTGTCTTCTGCGCTTAGATTCCTCTTTTTTTCCTCTTGGTGAGAACTCATGCCATTTATGCTCTGCAGACCAAAACCAGTGGCGAGCAGTGTAATCTTCACTTTGTCGCCCAGGGTGGAATCTGTAGCCAATCCCCACTTGGTTTCAACATCGTGGCGGAACTTGCCCATGAACTCATGAATCTCGTTCATTTCCTCCATCATGAGTGAGCTGTGGTCATCGTCTGCACAGAAATTGATGTTCAGCAGTACCTTTTTGGAGTTGAAGATATCATTATGGTTAAGCAGAGGAGAGGTGAGAGCCTCGGTGAGAGCCTTGGTTACTCGGCCTTCTCCATCGCCATAACCAGTACTCATGATGGCAACACCACCATCTTTCAGTACAGTTGTGACATCTTCAAAGTCCAGATTCATAATACCGTGCATGGTGATGATTTCTGCTATACTTTTGGCCGCTACGGTCAGAGTGTCGTCTGCTTTAGCAAAGGCATTTATAACTGTCAGTTCGGGATATATTTCGCGCAAACGTTCATTGTTGATGACAAGGAGAGCGTCCACGTGCTTTGAAATCTCCTCAACACCATCAAGAGCCTGATTAATCTTCTTGATACCTTCAAACTTAAATGGAATGGTCACTATGCCCACAGTAAGTATGCCGGCTTCTTTGGCGCACTTCGCTATGATTGGAGCTGCGCCGGTACCAGTTCCTCCGCCCATGCCGGCAGTGATGAATACCATGCGTGTTCCGTCGTTAAGCATATCCTTGATGTCATCCATACTCTCCTCTGCTGCCTGACGAGCTTTCTCGGGACGGTTGCCAGCACCGAGACCATCGTTGCCGAGTTGCAGATGATTGGGTACGGCGGCATCATCCAAGGCCTTCTTGTCAGTATTGCAGACAACATAAGAAACATCGTGTATGCCTTCACGGTACATATGGTTTACAGCATTGCCTCCACCGCCACCTACGCCTATGACTTTGATGATACAGTTGTTTGTCTGTGGGAGATCTGTGATGGGAAGTCCCATGTCAAAATTGATATCTTGTGGGTAACTCATATTCTGTAATTTATTAAGAAGTATAGTATTATTAGTTTCTTTCGTCTTCGTCGTCAGTCAGCGCATCTTTAATTATTTGCCAGAAGGATTTTTTCTTCTTGGAGACTTCATTTTCGGGTGTTTTTCCTGTATCGATGCCGCCGTTGTTGTCTGTGTCTTCCTCCTGTTCGATGGATATAGGAGTAGGAACAGGCTCTTGGGCTTTGTCTGTATCGGTGTCTTTAGGTTTGGTTGGGGTGTTGTCAGAAGTTGGACCTGGGGCAATGCAGTTTTGGTCACCATTTAAGAGCATAGACAGGATGCAGTTTGCTCGTCCATTGTCTGGGATGTATACTCCAGATACAGTGCAGATATCGGCAGGCAAACCCTTGACCAGTCGTATTGGCTTGCTGCAATTAGTGTAGTTCATGAAAGCATCTGTAATGGAGCGTATCTGTGCACCACCACCCGTGAAAATGATTCCTGAGGTTAGTTTGTCGCAATCATCCTCTATCTGTGCCCAAATGTTTCGAAGAATTTCTTCGTATCTGGCCTCTATAATTTCGCATAGGCGGCTTTCGCTGATTTCCCTGTCAAGTGAAATCTTGATAATATTGTTCTGGGCGGTGTCGTGGTTTTCTGACCATGCACGACCATATTTTAGTTTAAGACTTTCGGCCTCTTCCAATTCGGTGGTTAGACAGGTGCTAAGGTCTATGGTGGCATTGTTGCTGCCCATGGGGATAACAACAAGTTTTCTAAGAATGTTCTTGGTATAGATGCTTACAGTGGTAGTATCGGAACCTATATCTACCAAAGCGCAACCAGAACGTTTTTCGGCAGCATTGAGTATTGTGCCTCCCAAGCTTAGCGGTGTAATCAATAATTCTGCAATCTCAAATCCAGCGTCATGGACGCATTTCTCGATATTATCTGCCAAGGAATTGCGGGCAATGATATTAAGGAAGTTTGCTTCCATCAGCTCTATCTGCATGCCTACAATATCTGCTTCTGCCCTATTTCCTACCTTATATTCCTGAGGGATGACTTCAAGGATTTGTGAGTCAGTATAAACAACACCTCGATTGGTGTCCATTAACTGGTCTATCAATGCATTGGTGATTTGCGTTTTCTCAGCAAATGTCCTCTGTATTTTATTTTGCACGGAATGTAGTGATTGCCCGCCTAATCCAACATAAATTCGAGATACAGTTTGCCCAAGTTGAAGACCAATTTGTCCGAGTACGCGCGAAATGGCCTGTGTGGTCTTGTCTATGTTGTCGATGATGCCTTTGCGGATGCAGTTGGATGCATTCTCTTCCGCAAAAGCGAGAACCTGCATTGTGCCATCTGGCATATGCTGTCCTGCAATAGCACGGATGGATGTACTGCCCAATTCCAATGCTACGATGATGTTCTTTTCTGTTGCCATAGTATGTGTGTTCTTTATTTTTTGTTTCGTTTGGTGCAAACTATTTGGTTGTCATAGTTTAGGTTGATGATACTATATTTGTTCCACCCTGCCTTATTTAGTCCTTCTTTGTAGAATATGGATAGTTTGTTCATTTTCTGCTCGATATTTGTGGGTTCTCCCAAGACTATCACGTGTTCTCCAGTAAAAGGAATCATCTCAATGTGTTTCGGCGTCTTGACGTGCAATTGTTGTATTTCTGTATTCCAAGGAGTGTGAGTATTTATATAAGAAGCCATTTCTGTAAGGTGTTCCCGAGCATATTCCTTATTGATTTTACCTGTAGCCAAGCATAAATCCAAATGAAATCTATCGCTTGGCATCTCATTCCCATTTTTGTCCATATAGTAGTTTTCGCCAGAATCTGATACAACATGGAGTATAGGCTTGTGTGGGAAGACGCTAATACACATAATATTTTCGGGTGTATAATAGCATATGGCTGAATCTATATATGGGTTTGTTTGGATGAAATGCTCTATATATTTGATGTCAATTTGTTTTAGCGGCATGTCCTTGACTGGCTTTTGTGTCAGAGTTAAGAGTTCTTCAATATATTGAACATCAACGAAGTTAGAATACATTGAGTCATTGATAAGAATCTCTACTCCGGAACATATACGTTTCTCTTCGTCACGAGAAAGGGAACAGATACCAAAGATTAGATATCCTATGACACCAATTAATAAAACAATCTTTATGACAATCTTCATAATGTATTATCCATTTAGGATATTTGTAATCTCGGTTGCGTAGTTTTCTATATCGCCTGCTCCCAGTGTGACCAGAACATCATAGTTTTTGGCTTTAACACAACTTATTAAATCGTCTTTATGGATAATCTGTTTTGAAATTCCTGGACGAAGGTTATCGTAGATGAGATTTGAGGTAATACCTGGAATAGGTTCTTCTCGAGCAGGATATATATCCAGTAGGACGACATCGTCTAAAAGAGATAAGGCATCTGCAAATTCCTGATAGAAATCCTTTGTGCGGCTATATAGGTGCGGTTGGAATATTGCTTTAATTCTTCGTCCTTCATATAACTCTCTAATGCTAAGTATGCTTTGCCTTATTTCTTCAGGATGATGAGCATAGTCAGATATATAAACCATGTTGTCTTTGCGTACATGGAAGTCAAAACGACGGTCAACTCCTCCGAAACTTAGCATTGCATTGCGTATTTCTTCGGAAGAAGCACCCGCAATCTGTGCTAATGCCATAGCTCCAATACCATTGTCAATGTTTATGCCGACAGGTACTCCCAGTTCAATGTCTTTGATATTTTCAATTGGAGAAATCAAGTCAAACGTTATACGTCCATTGCCAATCTTTATGTTTTCTGCATGAAAATCGCCCTCTGTTCTGCTATAATAATAAGTGGTTACACCCTTAGTGGTTTGGGGAATCATTTTCAGCCCCGTGTGTAAAACGAGGAAACCGCCAGGTTGGATAAGGCTGGTGTATTTGGAAAAAGACTCAAGATAAGCTTCTTCGGTTCCATAAATGTCCAAATGATCAGCGTCAGTTGATGTTATTACAGTTGCCCAAGGTGTTAGCCAATGGAATGATCGGTCAAATTCGTCTGCTTCTATTACCACATAGGGACTATCCTTGGAAAGGAGATAGTTTGTGCCATAGTTTTTAGTAATGCCTCCGAGAAAGGCATTGCACCCTATGTTGCTTTGATGCAGTATATGTGCCAACATGCTTGATGTTGTTGTCTTGCCATGTGTACCAGCGGCACATAGACCTTTGAGCGAATGTGTAAGTGTTCCAAGAACTTGTGCACGTTTCTGTATATTGAATCCTTTTTCTTTGAAGAAGTTCCACTCTTTGTGAGAAGCTGGTATGGCAGGGGTATAGACAACCAGGCAATTCTCCTTTTCTAAGCATTCGGCTGGGATCAACTGCACGTCGTCTTCGTAATGAATTATAGCCCCCTCTTGCTCTAAGGCTTCAGTTAGAGCAGAAGGAGTTTTGTCGTATCCCCCCACAAAGATGCCTATGTTAAGAAAGTACCGTGCAATAGCACTCATTCCTATGCCACCGATTCCTATGAAATATACTGCTTGCATTTGTACGAATTATTTCTTTATTAGTTGGAGTATTTCTTCTGCAATCTTTGTATCCGAATTGAGAAGTGCCATTTTTTGAGCATTCTTTCCCAGTGTTTCAAGTATGTTCTTGTCTTTTACCGTATTGATGGCCAACTGGATTAACGTTTCTTCGGCTTCAGCATCTTTTACTATTAATGCAGCATCTTTGTTGACTAATGCCATAGCATTGTGTGTTTGGTGGTCCTCGGAAACATTCGGGCTGGGTACGAGAATGCAAGGTTTGCCCAACAGGCATATTTCACTAATGCTACTTGCTCCTGCGCGACTGATTACAAGGTCTGCTGCTTTATATGCCATGTTCATAGAGCGTATGAAGTCTGTAACATGAAGGTTCTCTGGTATGCCATGCTTTTCAAGTTCATGGGCAATGTGGTCTTTATAATAACTGCCAGTTTGCCATATAAACTGTACATTGGAATTCCTTATGTCCTTCAATGCATGTAGGACGCTGTTATTTAGAGTTCGTGCTCCAAGGCTTCCTCCAATGAGTAGTATAGTGGGTTTATTGGCATGGAACCCAAATTCGTTCAATGCAGTCTCTTTGTCTAATGATGGATTGCTTAGGTCTTGACGTACTGGGTTGCCTGTAAGCAATATCCTGTTTGCGGGGAAGAAACGCTCCATACCTTCGTATGCCACGCATATCTTGCAGGCTTTCTTGGCTAAGGTTTTGTTGGTCAGTCCTGCAAAACTGTTTTGTTCCTGTATTAGGCACGGTATTCCTAAGTCATAGGCTGCGTTAAGCGTAGCAGCACTGGCATATCCGCCTACGCCAACGGCTACATCGGGTTTGAAATCTTTTATTACTTTTTTTACTTCCCACTTACTTTTGATGAAATCTATGAGGATACTTATATTTCGTGGACTCCAAAGCGGGCGAATAAGTCCCCTGACCGGTAACCCTACGATATTATATCCGGCCTGAGGTACACGTTGCATTTCCATTCGGTCCTTCGCGCCGACAAAGAGAATCTCGGTTTCTGGGCATATTTTTTTTAGAGCATTTGCAATGCTGATGGCAGGGAATATGTGACCGCCAGTTCCACCTCCGCTGATGATTATTCTTGGATTCTTCTTCATGCTTCAGTAGTATGATTTTCGGGTTCTACAATTTCGTCTATCTTAGGCTCTTCTATTTGACGTGCAGAGCGACTGACACTGAGCATAATGCCTATGTAGGCGCAGTTTACAAAAGTACTGGTACCGCCTCTGCTTATGAGGGGCAATGGTTGACCAGTTACAGGAAACAAGCCTACGGCAACTGCCATGTTTATAAGTGCGTGCGTAACAAGCATAAGGGCTAATCCCATTATGAGGTATGCAGGAAAAAGTGACTTGCACCTTTGTGCTATTCGTAATGCCCTATATAATAATAATAGGTATAGGAACATTACAAATCCACCGCTAATTATGCCGCCTTCTTCTATGATTATAGCGTAGATGAAGTCGGAGTAAGCCTGTGGAAGGAAGTCGCGTTCTATGGAGTTGCCAGGACCACGCCCGGTAATACCACAAGTGGCAATGGCTATTTGTGCATGAGTTACCTGGATATTCTGTGTTATATCATAATCTTTAGGGTCTTCGGGAGGTACATAACCACCTTTAAGTCGTCCCACCCATACAGGAACACGATGAAATACACTTTCCTTATCTTTTCTCCATTCATCCAAGGTGCTTTCAGGTATACTTATTAGTGTGAGGTATCCGCTTATGCCTATTGCCATTATGGCACCAAGCAGTCCGAAGAGTATTTTTGACGACACTTGAGCATAGAAACAAATCATGAACATTACCACTGAGATAATGGCAGCAGTACTTAGGTTTTCTGTTATGATAAGTAGGACCGTAAATGCAATGTTTATAGCTGCTATTTTGAACCCAAAGGAGTTGACCCCATTCTTGTCTCTAAATACGCTTAGTATGAATACGGTTGTAATAACTAGGCCTAACTTTGCTATTTCACTGGGTTGAAAGGTAAAGTTTCCTATCCCAATCCACCTTGACGCTCCATTTATTTGTCCGGCAAACTGGGCACAAATCAATAATAGATAGGATAGGAGAGATATTACTAAGCCTATGATTTTATATAGTTTGCATGGCAGAATGTGCAATACCCATGTAAAACCAATTCCCATTAGCAGAAAGGCCCCGTGACGCATAACTGGAGCCCAATACTTTCCAGTACCATATGTCATGTTACTTGAAGCACTATATACGGTTATTATTGAGATGAAGCATAGTGTAAGGAGTATCATCCAAATGACCATATCTCCTTGCATCAATCCGTTCTCCTTGAAGTTTTTCTTGGTCCAGCTATTCATTATATTTGTTTCCTATACATTATATATATATATTATGGACGGAGAAAGTCTGCTTACAGGTTTCTTACCAATGTCTTGAACTGTTCTCCTCTGTCTTCCATATTCTTAAACAGGTCAAAGCTTGCACAGCATGGACTTAACAGAACGGTATCTCCTGGTCGGGCAATTCTTGTACATGCTTCAATGCATTCTTTCATGCTATGTGTATCATATATTGGCAATCCCATGTCTCCGAAGGAATTATGCAGTTTTGTGTTATCAGCCCCGAGGAAGACAAGCGCAGTACATTTTTGTTTTACCAAATCCTTTATGCTCTCGTAGTCGTTACCCTTATCTTTGCCGCCTAAGATGAGGATAGTGGGAGTGGTCATGCTTTCAAGTGCATACCAGCACGCATCTACGTTGGTTGCTTTGGAATCATTGATATAGTGTACACCGCCAACAGTCGCTACTTTTTCCAAACGGTGTTCCACTCCCTCAAAGTCAGACAGGCTTTCTTTGAGCTTTTGGTCGCTTACTCCAGCCAGTCGGCTTGCTATGCCTGCAGCCAAGGAATTGTACATATTATGTTTTCCGTGCAGGGACAGTGATTCCTGCTCCATGTTGAATGGCATAGGTGTTTCCAGAGTGTACTGTCCCTGCTCAATATAACCTATCATGCCTTTTTTGCTGACAATGGAGAATGGGCAATGTTGTGCTTTTATACCATGTTTTTTCAGTTCTTTCTGTATTATTGGGTCATCTGCCCAATAGATAAAGGCATCGCTGTCTTCTTGGTTTTGTGTGATTCTCATCTTGGATTCTGCATACTTCTCCATGTCATTGTCGTATCTGTCCAAATGGTCAGGTGTGATGTTCAGAAGCACGGCAATGTTTGCATGGAAATCATACATGTTATCCAATTGAAAACTACTCAGTTCAATCACATAATATTCGTATGTGCATCCTTCGGCTATCTGTAATGCCAGCGAACGGCCTATGTTGCCAGCCAGACCTACATTGTAGTTGGCATTTTTTAGGATATGATATATCAGGCTGGTAGTGGTAGTTTTTCCGTTGCTGCCTGTTATACAGATCATTTTGGCGTCTGTGTATCTGCCAGCGAATTCTATTTCGTTGATAATGCGTATGTTCTTCTGGGTTGCCTGTACGACTATAGGGGCACTGTCGGGTATACCAGGGCTTTTCACAATCTCTTCTGCGTCCAGAATCTTGTCAGGTGAATGTTGTCCTTCTTCCCATTCAATGCCATAATTGTTGAGCATGTCCTTGTAGCGTTCTTTTATTTTGCCCATATCGCTTACAAAAACCTCATACCCCTTCTTCAGAGCCAACACGGCAGCTCCAACGCCGCTTTCGGCGGCACCCAATATAGCTATCTTTTTCATCTCCATTATCTTACTTTAAGCGTTACTATGGCAAGTGCAGCCATCAGTATGGTTATTATCCAGAATCGAGTTGTTATCTTGCTTTCTAACCAGCATCCATTGGGCCAGTTGATGAGTATTTTCAGTTCTTTGCTCAGTTGACCAGGCTTGATTCTAAAGGCATCATGTATTGGTGCTCTTTTAAACACCCTCCACTTCTTCCCTCTCTTATTGCCCATTTTTGCCACATTGGTTTGCAGAAGCACGCTCACGCTTTCCATAACAAAGACGAAGCAAATGACAGGAATTAGAAGTTCCTTATGTATTATGATAGCTGTAACTGCTATTATACCTCCTATGGCCAGACTACCGGTATCTCCCATAAACACTTGTGCCGGATATGCATTGTACCAAAGGAAACCAATCAGTGCACCCACAAATGCCAGCAGGAAAATAACCAATTCCTCGGAGCCAGGTATAAACATGATGTTCAAGTATCCAGCCAGTTCTATATGACTTGATACGTATGCCAGTACAGCAAGGGCTACGCCCATTATTGCAGAGTTTCCGGCACACATTCCGTCCATTCCATCGTTCAGGTTGGAGCCATTGCTCACGGCCATAACCACGAACGTAACCATAACCACGAAGAATATCCATCCTGCTGCCGTCCTGTATTTGCCCAGGAAAGAGAAGATGTCGCTATAGCTAAGATTGTTGTTTTTTACGAACGGTATTGTCGTGATAGTGCTTTTTACGGGTTTGCTTTTGTGTGTCACCGTTTCCGTGTTGCCCTGTCGCGAAATTGTGATGTTTTCACGAATTACGGCATCCGGACTCAACCACAAGGTTAGACCTATGCAGAGTCCCAGAATGGCTTGCCCTGCCAACTTGTATATTGGTTTCAGACCGTCCTTGTTTATCTTCAGCTTGATGTAGTCATCCAAGAATCCTATTATCCCCAACCACACAGTGGTGGCAAGCATCAACAACATATATATATTGCGCAGACGTCCAAGGAGCAGACAGGGGACGATAATGGCAATCAGTATGATTATGCCTCCCATCGATGGCACGCCTCTTTTCTCCACACCGTATGGGTCAATACTCTCATCTCTCTGGGCTTCGCTAATATTCCGTTTTCTCATCCATTTGATGAAGTACTGTCCGAACCACATGGAAATCAGCAGACTCAGGACCAAAGTCAGCAGTCCTCTGAACGAGATGTACTGCCACATCCCGGCTCCGCTTATTCCAAATTGTTCTAAATATCTGAAGAGATAGTACAGCATGTCTTTATGTTGGTTTGTTATAGTTTAGTTGGTAATCCCTAAAGCCTCTTTGACTACTTCGTGGTCATCGAAATGGTATTTTACCCCTTTGATTATTTGATAATCTTCGTGTCCTTTGCCAGCGACAAGGATAACATCTCCCTTCTGTGCCATCATACAGGCAGTGCGGATTGCTTCGCGTCTGTCCACGATGCTGATTGTTTTCTTTAAGTCTTCAGCGCTCAGTCCGGCCAGCATGTCGTTTATTATATCCTCAGGTTCTTCGTCCCTGGGGTTGTCGCTGGTAATAATCACACGGTCGCTTTGCCTTGCCGCCTCTTGTGCCATCAAGGGTCGCTTCCCCTTGTCCCTATTGCCACCGGCGCCACAAACCGTCAAGCATTGTCCTTTTCCGTCCAGAACTTCGTTGATGGTGCTCAGTACGTTGTTAAGGGCATCCGGTGTGTGTGCATAGTCGATGACGGCCGTTACTCCCTTTTCCGAGCGGAAGGTCTCAAATCTGCCGTTGACGGGTCGCATGGCACTCAATTGAATGAGCGCGTCTTGAGTGTCAAAACCCATCATTCTCAGACTTGCATATATGGCAAGGATGTTCTGGACATTGAATTTTCCAACAAACTGGACAAACACTTCTGTGCTGTTGATGTCCAGGTTCATGCCCTCGAAACTTTCTTCAAGCACTTTTGCCCGGAAGTCAGCACCTCCTCTGATGGAGTATGTCTTCACGGTGGCTTTTGTGTTCTGTGTCATGATGAGGCCATTGCGGTCATCAGCATTTGTTATGGCAAAACTTCCTTTGGGGAGCATGTCAAAGAATCCCTTTTTGGCGTCTCTGTAGTTCTCGAATGTCTTGTGATAATCCAGATGGTCGCGAGTCAGGTTGGTGAATACGCCTCCGGCAAATTTCAATCCCGCTATTCTTTTTTGGTCTACCGAGTGACTGCTTACCTCCATGAAGGCATACTCGCATCCCATATCTGCCATTCTGCCCAACAATCTGTTCAGTGTAATGGGGTCTGGTGTTGTGCACTCTGTAGGCACGGCTTCTCCGTCTATATAATTGCATACTGTGCTACACAGGCCTGCCTTTATCCCCATCCTGCGTATTATATTATATAAGGTGGTTGCTATGGTAGTCTTGCCATTAGTGCCTGTAACGCCCACCAATTTCATCCTTTTCGTGGGGTCACCGTAGAAGATGGTAGCCAGTTGTCCCACAGCATCTGCGGTATCTGGGTAGATGGCGTATGTTATACCATTTGCAGTTTCCTGTGGTTCCTTTTCGCAGATTATGCAGGTCGCTCCCAGTTCTATTGCCTTGTCAATGTAGATATGTCCGTCGGCCTGTGTGCCACGTATTGCAACGAATGCTGTACCTGCCTTGCATTTTCTGGAGTCAAGTTCTATGGAACTTATCTCTATGTCAGGGTTGCCATAGACCTTTGTGGGCTTATAGTTATATGTCAGTTCCTGTAGTGTCATATACATTATTTATATATAGTGTGATGTTCTCTATTCCAGGACCAGTCTTATTTGTTGTCCTTCTGTTATTTGCTCTCCTGGGGCTATGCTTTGGCTTTTTACCATGCCCATGCCTTGAAGCGAAACCGTTAGTCCTCTTTTTTTCAGCAGATATACGGCATCCTTGGCTCCCATCCCCTTTACGTCGGGGACTCTTGTCAGATCTCCATTGTCTTCTGAGCGACTGGTCTTTGTTGCTGGTATGAATACCGAGGTGCTGTCGGACAGTTCCTTGGCCTCGCGATTAAATCCCTGTGTCATGATGTATTGGGATATCTGGCTGAACACAGGACCGCACTGGCCACCGCCGGATGCGGGCAGGCCATCTTTTACGATACAGACAATGCAACTGTATTTCGGCGCTTCGGAAGGGAAGTAGCCGCAGAAACTGACCATGTATCTTGGTGTTCCGCTATGATAGCCCTGTCTGCCTCGTGCAACCTGTGCCGTACCCGTTTTGCCGCTTACCTGGAACAGTTTGCCTCCATTGCCTGCTTTCCTGCCCAAGCCAACGGAAACTACGTTGTTCAAGCAGAATTGTATGTCCTTCAGTGTTGATGGCTTGCATATCTGCTCTATCAGCACTTCTGTTGGGAACTCCCTGATGATCTGTCCGTTTGCCATTTCTGCCTTCACGAACTTCGGTTTTACCATCTTTCCTCCGTTGGCAATTGCATTGTAGAATGTCAGTGTGCTTATTACAGGTTGCTGGGTTACATATCCTATGCTCATCCAAGGCAGGTCGGACTTGCTCCAGTATCTGACCTTGCTGTTAGGCTGTGGTATGTTTGGTTCTCCTTTGCCGATAAAGGGAAGGTTCAAGGGTATGCCCACGCCCATTTTGCGCAAACCGTCCACAAAGGCTTGTGGGTTGTTGGAGTATGCTTCGTCAATTATTCGGCTTACGCCTATGTTGCTGCTTTGTTCCAGTATCTGTGAAAAGGTCAGTACTCCGTATCCTCCTCTGTGCCAGTTGTGGTCTTTCATCCTGCGGCCATGCATGGGATATATTCCACCATTACAATCTACGGTGGTGTTCAGGGAGGCTTTCCCCTCTTCAAGAGCCAGCATCATGCTTGCGGTCTTGAATGTGGAACCAGGTTCCATCAGGTCGCTCACGGCACTATTCTTCATTTCATAGTAATTGCCATCTTTGCCACGATGCATGTTCACGATGGCTTTCACTTCGCCTGTCGCCACTTCCATGACGATTGCCATGCCCAGTATGCCATTGACGGAAGGTTCCTTCAGCTTTGCTACCAGAGTCTTCTCTGCCATGTCCTGAATATCCACATCAATGGTGGCTATCAGGTCGTGCCCGTCCTTGGGTTCGGCATCTATCACCTGCACTCGTTTGTCTCGTATTTTCATGCTATGGCTTATGCCGTCCTTGCCGCGCAGGATTGTGTCGTAACTCAGCTCTATCCCGTTTTTGGCCATATTCGAGTCTGTGCGCAAACTGCCCAGAGTTCTGGATGCCAGTGAACCATAGGGGTGTTTTCTTTGCATGATAGGCTTGGCATAGAATCCTCCCTTGTATGCGGTTTCTCTGAACAGAGGGAGTTCCTTGCACTCCTTGTATTGGATGTAGGTGGCATTTCTGGGGTATATTCTCCAGGCATGGCTCTTGCGTCTTTTTCCCTCCTCCAGTCTCTTCTTGTACCATTTTACATTTTCCTTGTAGCTTCTGTTTTTGCTTGGGAAAATGCGTGCAAGTCCCTCCGATATCGTGTCCAATGTGGCTTTGAATGCAGAGTCTCTCCATGCCTGAGCCTTGCGTCTTGAGATCGAGTCTTTGTCTATCACCACATAATCCATGTATAGGTGGTATTCTGGCACGGAGGCTGCCATCAACCTGCCTTTGCAATCATAGATATTGCCTCTGGTTGCCGGAATGTTGATGTTTTCCTTGATAAATCTCTTGCCCACGGCTGCCCAGTACTCGTTCTTTGTGAGCATGGTGTACAGGGCCTTGGAGACGATGCTTGCGCCCACGAGGCACAGCGCCAGGAATATTATGCGGAACCGTATGATGCTGTTGTTCTTGTCGGGTTTCATCGTGTGATGGTGTTATTCTGTCTTCGTGGTGATAGAGAATGCTGCTTCGTTAAACACTTTCAGGGTGCTGTCTCCAAAGTTTTTCAATGCTATTTCCACCTGGCTTTGTCTTGTTTTCAGTGTCAGTTCGCTATTTCTTGTCAGGCATTTGAATTTCCAGTCTTGCCGCTCTTTTCTGAGCTGCTCTTCCAGGATTATCTCCTGTTGTGCCTGATAGCGGCACGTGATGTAGATGATTATTCCTGTAACGGCAAGCAGTATGACGCCAATCTGTTTCTTGAACCATTGCCCGTCTATGCTGATCTGCTTTATGGCGCTCTTCCATTGCTTCAGCGCTATTTCGTCTTCTCTGCTGTTTTGAAGGAGCGCAAACAGTTTGGGCTTCTTCTCGGTCTCGCCTGTTGTCTTCTTGTTCTCCTTCATGACTTTTCTGCTATGCGTAGTTTTGCTGACCTGCTTCTGGGATTATTTGCAAGTTCTGTGTCGCTGGCTGTAATCACGCTCTTGTTGATGGATTTCAGTACCGTGTTGCTCTTGCCGAATATCATTGCGTGTGCGTCGGTGTGGTTCTTGTCCTTTTTGTCTGTGCCTTTGATGTGGTTCTTTACTATGCGGTCTTCCAGGCTATGGTATGTCATTATCACCAGTCTTCCGCCTGGTGCCAGAATGTCTGTAGCATTGTCCAGCATCTGTTTCAGGACCTTCATCTCTCCGTTTACTTCTATTCTCAGGGCTTGGAACACTCTGGCCAGATCTTTCTTCTCTCTGTCGTACCCTAAAAGCGGCGACACCACCTCTGCCAATTGTCCTGTGGTTTGTATCTCATTCTTGCTTCTGGCCTTTATTATGGCCGAGGCAATGCGTCTGCTTTGTTTCAGTTCTCCGTACAGGTACAGGATGTCTGCCAGCTGTTCCTCGCTGTAATTGTTTATGATCTCCTTTGCCGACAGTTTGCCTTTCTGGTTCATTCTCATGTCCAGAGGGGCGTCGTATCTGAAGGAGAAGCCTCTGCTGCCTTCATCCAGATGATGACTGCTCACTCCCAAATCGGCCAGGATTCCATCTACATGCTCTATGCCGTAGTACTGCATCCAGTTCTTTATGAACCTGAAGTTGCTTCGCACGAAGGTGAACCTCTCATCCGCCATGGCCCCTGCCATGGCATCCATGTCCTGATCAAACCCATAGAGGTGTCCCTTGGATGAAAGGCGCTTTACAATTTCCTTGCTATGCCCTCCGCCGCCATACGTAAGGTCCAGGTATATCCCGTCGGGTTTTATGTTCAGCCCGTTCAGGCATTCGTCAAGCATTACGGGTATGTGGTAACAATCAGGATTCTTCATCTTTTCGGGGGGTCATCAGTGTTTCCAGGCTTTCTGCCAGAATGTCGTTGTTTATGATGTCTTCTGCTTTTTGTCGGTTCCAGATTTCAATGGAATTGTCCATGCCTATGAATCGCACTTCGTTCTGTATGTCGGCGGCTTCTAGATAGCGCCGCGGTATCAGGATTCGCCCATTGCCGTCAATGGCTATCTTTTCGGCACCTGCCACAAAGCCTCGCAGGGCATTTCTGCCTTTGCTGTCAAACGGATTGGTTCGTTCGGCAATGGCATCCACCATGCTGTTCCATACGCTTTCGGGGTAGAGGACCAGACATTGCTGGAAAATGTCCTTCCGAAGTATCATGGAATCAAGGTCGGCCTGTTGCAGCAGTTTGCGGAACGTAGCAGGCACGAATACACGTCCCTTCTCGTCTGTCTTTGCGTCGATATTGCCGATAAATCTCATGTGCGTACCTTAGTTAATATAGAAATCTGCCACAAAGATATAAAATTCCCCACAATTCCCCACTTCTTTTTTGTTTGTTTTTTAGGGACTCTCAAACTTTTTTTTTGCGCCCCTTCTTGAGCGGTTTTTCTTCTGCTGTTGGATGTTCCGATGAAAAGGGGGTATTTTGCATTCCTGCGTCTATGTTTGTCCTCAAGATGCGGTAATCCGGATATATTGGTGGGGAGTTGTGATGTTCGTCTTCTTCTGGTGGTGCTTTGTGTCGTGCTTTTTAGGGAGTTTGCTGACATGGCAAAGAGCGTTAGCAGGTTTTTGAAGGATATTGCCTTTGCTTCTATAAAAAAAATACAGACATCAATTGCCTTTCCTTATCTGCGATGTCTTCCTCCGGCGCATGTACTTTGCCAATCTCTCCCGAGGAATCGCTTTTGTCGTCCCGAGGACCGACCCTTGACGTCCCGAGGACCGGCCTTTGTCGTCCCGAGGACCAAGGCGTAATGTCCCGAGGGCATCAATGATGAATGCATGACAATGTTTATGTGCTTTTAAGGAGCAATGTGTAAAGGCTTGGTAAATAATATGTTGTGCAATTAGGAAAAGGCTGGTATGGTGTTTGGGCATTTCTTGTTGCGCTTTGCCTCCTGTTTTTGTCATCCACATGATTGCCATTATCTCCATTCCTGCAAGACGTATAATTCCAATATGATAAAAAATATTTACATACATCATAGTTTTTTTCTCTCTGAGGCATGCTCATTTACTGCTCAGTGAGGTGGTTTTGTGCCTTTTCTTTTGCATTATGATGAAATTTCGCTAATTTTGCTTCCATAAAACATATGCTTGCTATTATGAAAAAGAAAACCACACTTGGTATGTGTTTGGTGGCAATATTGTTCCCATTACTGTTATGCTCTGCCCGGTTGCTCTCGGATGTAGAAAAGGAGGAGACGGTAGTTCGCCTGGAAACCAGCGCAGGGGACTTGTACATTGCCCTGTCTGACCTTACACCTGTGCATAGGGATAATTTCATCCGCTTGGTACGGGAGGGTTTCTATGATGGATTGTTGTTCCATCGCGTTATAGAGGGTTTTATGATTCAGACAGGAGATCCCGAAAGCCGAAATGCACAGACCGGTGCTCGTCTGGGCGAGGGAGGTCCTGGCTACAGTCTGCCTGCCGAAATTGTTTTTCCGGAACTTACTCATCTGCGTGGTGCGGTTGCGGCAGCTCGGGAACCTGACGATGTAAATCCAGAATATCGTAGCAGCGGTTCCCAGTTCTATATCGTCTGGGGTCAGAAGATGAGGCCGGCGGGGATGAAGAAGGCTATTGCTTACCTGGAAGAGCGCGGCATAGAACTTGACCAATTCATGATAAGTGACTATCAGATGTACGGCGGTACACCGCATCTGGATGGGACTTATACGGTTTTCGGACGGGTGATGGCAGGCATGGATGTGGTCAAGGCCATACAGTCAGTGCCAACCGATTCGCTGGATCGTCCATTGCAGGATGTTGTAATAGTCAAGGCCACTGTTTTGAGCCGTGAACAGCTAAAATCTGTTGATATGTAGCCCCACCCGAATTGTTTTTTAGGTCTAATCCGTATATTTGGGCAGAGCCGATGAAATCGCTCTTTTTGATAAAAAAAACGGCAAGGACGACTATATTTACCGTTGTGTGCATGTGCGTATGTGAATAATTGTGTACATTTGCGCAAAATTTAGTTTACCATAAACATGTTATATATGAAACTGAAAAACATTATTGGCCTCGTCTTCTGTTCTTTGTTCTTGGGAGCATGCGTCTCCGACGAACCGTTGGCCATCGAGTGCGATATAGAATCGATAGAGGTGGTAGTGCCCAATGCCAAGGATATGTTCAAGGCCGTTCCAGGCGGCACGTTTACCGACAGGGGCTGGAAGTTGGATCAGAGCGACAAGTTGGAGGAAAATGAGATTGCATTTGTTGTCAACAAGGATGCCCAGGTGGGCAAGTATGCAACCTATATAACGGCATTCAAGGGGGCAACTGTATATTTGGTAGACCCTACTAATCCCGAACTCATGACTCAGTTCCAAATATTAACGGAACGCGAGAAAAAAAAGTTGCAGAACGGTGAAGTGGTCGAGAAGGATGTTGTGAAGCATTATTTAGAGATAGACTACTCAAATTCGGAGCATAAGCCCGTGGAAATACACGTTCATAGCGAGAGTTTCAACACTGTGGACAAGAGGTGGGAGAAGATTTATACCATTAAGTTCCTGCATGCCGAGGAGGCGAATGTTGGGCAGGGACGTTTCACGATGCTTTACGGTTTCAACGGCAACTACGACTTGGATAAGTCTCGTTCTTATTACGAATGGACCGAGACCGACCCGCTTCTGCTGCCCTTGTTCCAGACTGGTGATGCTGTATGGCGCAATGGCAACCCGGGTTTCAAACTGTCCAGCAGCTCTTCTCCTGCGGATGACTATCCTACAGCTGCCAGCAAGGGAACAGGTCCCGACGGTAGCGATTGCGTGAGATTGCAGACAAAGAGCACAGGCTCCTTTGGTGCCATGGTTGGCATGGCAAATGCCTCTGGTAGCCTGTTCAATGGCGTGTTTGATGTTACCAATGCCTTGAAGGATGCCTTGCAGGCTACTAAGTTCGGTGTGCCATTCCGTTATCTGCCAGTAAAACTGGAAGTTGACCTGCGTGCAGAGAATATGGGACTTGTGGATGGGCAATTTACAGACGAACCCGATGTGTATTGTGTGTTGTACGACAATTGCGGCGGCACATTCATGCTTAATGGCGCCGACATCCTTTCCAGCGACAAGATTGTGGCCATAGCCCGTTTGGATCATTACTACGACGACAATGATCCCAAAAAGGACAAGACAACCACATCGCCCAAGCATGGTGTAACCGATGAGTGGAAACACTTTACCCTTGAACTCGACTACGACCCCTTCAATCGTAATAAGGAAAAGAAGGATACTCTCGTAGATGCCGACTACGAAAGTTTTATTGACAAGCAGAAACTGGCTAATTATGGCTATAGCCTGGCCATTGGCGCATCATCCAGTTGGCAGGGAGGCAGCTTCAAAGCTCACATTGGTTCCACACTGTACGTGGATAATATCAAACTGACGTGCTTCAATCCCTTCACTGCTGAGGAAGAGGAGGAACCCGAGCAGACCGAGTTTGACGGTACGGCAGTGATGGACTTCAACTACGAACCCACGTTGGTGGAGCGTGTATATAACAACAAGTCAGTCAAGTATCATGATTGGACCGAGACGGACAAGAACCTGACTCTATCCTTGTTCTCGCAGTATGCTACATGGGGTTCTTCCAATGAGAACCTTATGGTCTACAAGAATGGTGCCCAGTTACATGAGTATCCCGTCCAGCCTGTACGTGAGAATGGCGCTATAGCACTCACTACCATTGCTAATGGACCTCGTGGTACAATGATCGGACATCACCGTACTCCCGGTATGATATACACGGGTATTTTGAACCTGAATGATAAGACGGCAGGTAAGTTCATTGAGAACCCCTACTGTGAAATGAAACTTGGTGTGCCGTTCGGATGGAAACCAGTGGAGATAGAGGCTTCCGTGAAGTACAAGGCCGGATCCCAATATCGTGATGCCAGCAACAGAATTGTAGACCAGCAGGATCATCCCGAGATATTCTGCGTGGTGTACCGCAATACCGATGCAGATGGCAAACCCTTTACCCTGACCGTGGAACAATTGTATGATGCCTTGAACAGCACAGAAGAGTCCGTATTGCAAGGATTGCAGGTGGTCGGCCGTACGATGATGCCGCATCCTTTTGTTTTGAGTGCAACGGATTTCACTACCGTCACTCTGCCGCTATACTACCTGCAGGAGGTAACGGAGGACGATTTCGCTACTGGTGAATATAATGTAGCCATTGGTGCGATGAGCAGTTACAGGGCAATGCTCAAGGAGGGTGCAGAAAACTCTGTCCTGACGGTGGATAAGATTATACTCAGGACAGCAAAGTAGTGAATAGTCATTGGATAATACAAAAATAAGACACTATCAGTATATGAAAAAGATAATATCTGTATTGTGCCTCGTAGTGTTCAGCAGTGCTGCACTTTGGGGACAGGTAAACTCTGAGTATAAGAAAACGACTTCGTCGGAGAAATGGGATCCAACATCGCCCTCTGGCTGGGGCTTTATCGCCAGAGGCGGTTATAGCATAGGTGCTTGTGCACCGTTGCCAATACCAGCAGAGATTAGGGGAATCCAAGGTTTTGCACCTCGTGGCGGTGTTCATGCCGGTATAGAGGGCTATAAGATGCTGGGCCGTCGCTGGGGCGTGGTCCTGGGTCTGTATGCCACCTGGCAGGGTTTTTCTACCAAGGCTAACGTGATGAACTACTACATGGAAATCAGTCAGGATGGAAACAAGATGAAGGGCTGGTTTACAGGCTGCAACGAGACAAGGGAAGAAACTTTTGGCTTGTCTATTCCTGTAATGGCAACATTCCGCTTGGGAACCCGCTGGAATCTAAGTATGGGCCCCTACTTCAGCTTCTGGTTGAACAAAAGTTTTGAGGGTAGTGTCTATGCTGCCGACCCAGGGATTTTTGGAGATGATGCGATAGGCTATCTGCGTGTAAACGACGACAAGAATCCTGGTCCTATAGGCGGCAAGGTCGGATTTGAACCTCTTCCAACTGGCGAAAAGATAGAGGCAACCTATGACTTCTCAGAGGACATGCGTACCTTCACCTGCGGTGTGGAGGTGGTCTTTGACTGGAAGGCAATGAAGCACCTAAATGTTTTTGGCAAGTTGAACTGGGGCCTGATGGGCGCCTTCCCTGGTGATTTCGAACCTGTTCAGTTCCCTATGTACCCCATTTATGGAACATTCGGCTTGGCATATAGGTATTGATGAATATATAATAATAGAATAAGAACGTGCATCGTAACAGACAGAGTATGAAACATATCTACATTACATTAGCAGCATTGCTGTTTCCCTTGTTGGCAGTAGCCCAGTATCAGGTTCAAAATTCAAGTTTTGAGGACTGGGAGGAGACTAGCGCCAATGGCAAGACTGGCAAGGAACCCATTGGATGGAATTCCTATCTTAGCGCTACTGGTTCGCATGTCCCGTTGGTGAATAATTCCTATGCACTCCTGGAGCAGAGTACTGAAGTACGTCCTGGAAGTACCGGACAATACAGCGCAAAGATAAGGGCAAGAAACTTGCTTGCAAAGAATCTCTACGGCAACCTGACCACAGGAGGTGTTTTTGCCAATGGCATGAATCCGGCAGATGCCAAGCAGTATTATAACTATACAGATCCTGCCAATGGACAGGCCATGTCGTTCAGCGGTCGTCCCGACTCGCTGAAGGTATGGGTTAAACTAAATGCCGGGGAGGGTAAGGACGGCTTGGTTTCTGCCATTCTTCATACCTATGGAACATATAAGACTCCAATAGATACGGCAGATGTGTTTGTGTCCACTGCCCGTCCGGTTGCACAAGCCGTACAGACGGTTGTGGCAAATGGCAAGTGGACTTGCTACTCTATTCCTTTTGGTTACACCCCTGGTGTTAGTGGCCAGCCCTCCTTTGCTCTTGTTTCCATGCAGACGAGCAACGTTCCCGGTCAGGGCGACAATGCCGCAGAAATGCTGGTGGACGACATGGAGTTTGTATATAGCAGCACATTGGCCTCCATCCGTTATGCTGGCAAGAATATATTGGGACAGACCGAGGTGATGGAGGAGTTCGACGAATCTTTCCTCAACATTACCGCCAATGGTGCCAGTGCAACGGTGGAGACTTCCTACGACGAGACCACCTTTGTGCTTACCGTTACCGTCAAGGGTGGTGACATCGCAGTAAATCCCGAAAACTATCATGTCTACACCTACCAGTTCCAGAAGCCCGAGGAAGAAGAACCCGAACCTCAACCCGAACCAGAGTTCCAATTCCCTGCCGCAGGTACGGAGATTGAGTATGACGATGAGCTACAGGTTACCGTCAATGCTACTGTGAACGAGCCTCAGGAGTACACAGTAAACCTGACTCATCATGGTAATGGAGTGATTAGCTTTGACCTGAATAACTTTGTCCTTGAAAGTTTTGGCGACTACATTCCCATCGGTAACATACATTTGGATGACATACAGCTTGTCTATAATAAGGACAAGAAGTACAGCGAGTTTTCTGTAACACAGAATATCTATATTGCCGCAGGAGACGACCCCAGTTATGATGTTTGGATGGGACCTATGCTCAACAGCATGTATGGCGCAATACCCGTTACCATGACCGGTTATGTGGACAGCCAGCACCTGTATGTTAATATAGGCATCAACATGATGTCCACCAGTCTTGGGCAGATGATTGCCGTGAGATTTGGCAATGAATTCGAGGGCACGGATGTACCTTCTGGAAACGGAACTGATCCTGGTCCAACCTACGAACCTTTGCCAAAGAGTGGTACCAAGGTATATACCGACGACCTCGTAGTGCAGGTCAATGAGACAGTAACTCCACCTATTCCTGCAGATATTACCGTTGCATTCCATAAGAAGAGCATTGACTTTGCACTATATAACTTTGTTCTTGAACTGGACGGTGAGAAGATGTATGTCGGTAACATTGTAATCGAAAACCTCATGGTCAAGCATCAGGGCGACGGTATTTATACCTACAGTTTCCACGACATGCTTACCATTGGAGCTGGTGATCCAACCATCAGTTCCGACTGGATGGGTCCCATATTGGGTGCGTTGAACCTGGGTATGGATGGCAAGATTTCTGTCAATCAGGTATATGTGACCATAGATATTCCTCTGGAGGCTCTTGGTCAGACCATACATGTAACGTTCGGCAAGGACGAGTTTGATACGGCAATCCGCCAGGTACAGTCAAACGAAGGCACAGAGCAGTGTACTGGAGTATTTGACTTGTCAGGTCGTCCCGTAACCAAGACCCTCCGTGGCCAGATATATATAGAGAAAGGTAAGAAAATCGTTAAGCAGTAAATGCAAGGAGTATGATAAAGAAGTTAGTTCTAATGTTGTTAATGGGTGTAGCTATAGGTGCTAATGCCCAGTATCAGTTGGCAAATTCCGACTTTGAACAGTGGGAAAGCCTTGTTTCAGGTGAGGAACCCGTAAGGTGGAGTTCGTTTGTGGATGGCACAGGCTCCATGAAGAGCATGGCAGGCAAGGTGCAGATAGCAAAGATTTCTGATGACCTCCGCCCGGGAACAACCGGCCGTTATTCGGTCAAGATCAATGCACGTTCGGTTGTCGGTGTGATAGCACAGGGCAACCTGACTACGGGTTGTGTGAACATGGGTTCAATGACCGCAACGGATGCCAGTGGCAACTATAACTATATCAATGAACAGCGTACCGACCAGGCCATGCGTTTCAGCGGTCATCCTGATGCCGTCCGTGTGTGGGTAAAGTTTGGCGGAAGCAAGCAGGGCAAGTTGTCAGTGATGTTGACTACAAAAGGATATTTCCAGGATCCAGAGTACAGCAACAGAAACACAGCCTCTGTGGTTACACAGGCAACCAAGGCCGATATCCCAAGTAACGGCACTTGGACCAAGTACGAGGTTCCCTTTACGGCAAATGCCTCGTCCCTGGAACCATACTATGCTTTCGTGAACATTTCCACAAGCAACACCCCTGGTGCAGGTTCTGCTTCGGACTATATGTTTGTGGATGACATGGAGATGCTTTACTATAGCGAGGCTACTGCCATTGTTTACGACGGTCAGCGCTATGATATGAATGCTCAGGTCAATAAGCCCTTTGACGCATCCAAACTGACCGGTGTGGAGATGACCGGCCGTGCTTCGACCTGGGAGTCGGAGTTTGACTATAATGCTTATGAACTCCGCATTACCGTGAAGGGCGAAAACATCAGCGAGGCTCCTGACAACAAGCACACCTATTCCATCAAGTTCAAGAAGCCCAATGCCCAGATAGCTACTGCCACACAGGACGGTGTGGACCTGCTCACAAATGGCGAGAGCGTAATTTACGATGAGGCAAAGTGCCAGTTGACCTTTACCAGCGATGTAAAGTCTCACACCGTTAGCTTTGACTTGGCCACATGTCAGCTGATTGTGAAGATGATTGATAGTTTCGGCGATGAAATCGTGCAGATTATCCAGTTCCACAAGCCTCAGCCAGCCATTGCTTCTGCCAAGTGGTATGGTATGGATATAGATCCCAATACTTTCTCTACCACAGACGTTTATCAGGAAGACAAATTGGTTCTCGTTCCTAATGCTGACGCTACTTTGGAAACCTCTTTCAATGAGAGTACGCTTGTTCTGACGGTGTTGGCAAAGGCTCCTGCAGGATATGAACTGTTCAACAAGACCTACCGCTTCCAGTTTGGATTGGGACAATTGCCAAATCCTGCCGATGAAGAGATAGAACCTGTAGAATTTACTCCTGGAGTTGCATATTATATAAGGAATAAGTCAAACCAACTGTTCCTGAATGCTGACTGTGCTCTGAGTCATGAAGGAACGGTATGGACATGTGGCTCCGACAAGGTGTTTACCTGTTCTGATGGCAGGAGGCTGGTGCTGGCAATCTCTGCCAATACCGGCAATGGTGTATGGGGCGGTGGAGACACTCCCACTTATGTAGGCGTATATACCAGTACTTCAGAATCTACTACGGTTGATGTTCGTGGCGATGCGTCTGGTTATACTCTATCAAGATACCTTTCCTGGACATACGGTTTCGCTAATATGAAGAGCGGAGAATACACCATCTATGTTGGTGCTGATAATAATAAGGTAATATGGAATACTGTTGGCGGTAGTGAGAACACTTCATCAGACACTTTCAAGTGGCAGTTCATCCCGCTCTCTGCAGTAGAGAACCGTCAGATACGCATAGAACTGTACGAGGAATTGACGCGTTGCCAGCAGATGGGCATGGACATAATCACCTATCGTCAGGAGGAGGAGAATAACAAGGACAATAACGCTGCCCTCACAGAACTTCTCTATCGTGTGCGTGCCGACCAGTTCCGCTTCGTAGAGTCCGAGTACACCGAGAACAAGACCTCTCACCTTGGCTCTACAGACCTGAGCAATAATAATGTGTGGAACACCAATATGTCTGCCAACACCCAGGGCGGTCAGCACTGGAAGGATGCTTCCACCGTTTACTACGAGCAGAGCCTGGGCATGTGGGATTCCTCTTCTCCATGGAATTCGTATGCTATACAGGAGGTGGAATTGCCTGCCGGCTACTATATGGTGAAGGCCACTGCCCGCAGCAGCGAGCACGCTACCTCTTACCTGCAGGTTGGTGATGAGCAGGTTTCCTTCCCTGCCAAGGGCGATGTGGGTCGCGGTGTGGACACTCAGGGCAACGTAAACTACAGTGCCAACGGTACCTATGTGAACAACAACAATGGCCGTGGCTGGGAGTACCGCTATCTCTCCTTCGTGGTGAAGAATCCCAACGAAAAGGTTAAGATAAGCATCGGCGGCAGTTGCAAGGGCATGTTGCATCAGTGGATTTCCATCAGCGACATTGAGCTGCTGGCCAAACCCACTCCCACGCTGAGCATGCTGAACTTCATCTACGACGGCACTTCATACTCCCCCTCTGAGGACGGAACCATAATGCTGTCCGATGTGTATTACAAGGAGGAGATTGTTCCTGAAATCGAGACTGCCGGCTATGGCGAGTATGAGATGGCATTCGATTCTACCGAGTGGGCACTGAACATTACCCTGAAGCAGGAGCAGAAGGGTCTGAACTACGGTTTTGCTGATAAATTATATAAGGTGTACTTCTGCAAGCCCAATCCCCAGCTCGTATCGCTCACCTTTGATGGCATGGACATCCTGACTGCTACCGAGGTGGATGAGTACTACAACCCAGCTAAGCTCCAGTACGTGGGCAATAGCGATGCAGAGAAGATTCAGGTTAACTTTGACCGCTCTACTTCTGTACTCACCATAACATGCGAGGGCAGTGGTTTCAGCAACGTATATACCATCCGCTTCAAGGATGCCTCTACAGTGTCCACCACATACACCGAGGAAATCGTGGTTAGGATAGAGAACATAGGTGCTGGCGTGGAAGAGTGCGACCCCGTGGAGGGCACTGTCTATCTTACCGAGAAGGCAGACGGTACGTATTCCTTCGAGTTGCCCAACTTCCAGCTCTTTACCAACGGCATGACCATGGACATTGGAACCATTGTGCTTCCAGAAATCAAGATGGAAGAGAAGCAAGGCTCTAATTTCTTTGCGGCCAACGAGACCATCACCATTGCTCCTGGCGACAAGGAGGGTATAGATACCGACTTGTGGTATGGTCCCTGGTTGGGAGAGATTCCTGTAAACCTGAAGACGGGTGTGGTATATGCCGGACGCATGTACTGTGTGATAGAGATAGACATGCGCTCCCAGTTGGGACAGCTTATCCACGTCACCATGGGTTCTCAAGAGGCTACCGCCATTCGCAAGGTAGCAGGCGATGACGAGCAGAGAGCCTCTTCTGCCTATGACCTGAGCGGCCGTCGTGTTGAACCCCAAACAAAGGGTATACAGATATTGAATGGCAGAAAGGTGATTGTCAAGTAGATAATACATTTCTGGAAATAAAGTAAAATATGCAGAAACCGTCGGGGGAAATCCTTGGCGGTTTCGCTTTTTTTCTATATTTTTGCCAGTTGTGAATGCGGAATCAATCATAGTAACAGTAGTGTTCGCCTGTTGTGCTACGGCACATTTTGTAGGCATGTGTGTGATGGGCATGTTGGCCAGACATCGTGTCCAGTACCTCAGCCTCGCATGGATTATGGCCATATTCTTTGTGGTCCTCTCCATTGTGGCCGCATTTGGTCAGGAGGTTGCCATGGGGCGTCCTGGCATAATGCATCCCTATATGATGCTGATGCTTGTGGCGGGCTCCTATCTGCAAAGTATCTATGCGTTGGGCATTGTCATGCCTGGTTTCCTGCAATGGTCTCGCATGTGGAAATATGCTTCACCCATATTTCTGCTTGCCATAGTTTATGTATTCGCCATGCAGTTGTCAGACGGCCTTGCCATGGTGTACTCTTTGGGCGAACTGTTCCGCAATATCTTTTCGTTGGAGGTTATATTGCGGTTCCTTGCCCTGTTCATGGGAGGTTACTATGTGCTGAATATAGTGCTTCTGCCGCTTCGCATGGCAGGAAAGACGGTGTTTCCCATGTCCCTTATAGCCTATGTCACAGCACTGGTGCTTTCGTTGGTCTTTTATCTCTACACCTCGCTTCACTATACCCCTGTGCTGCTGAGCATATATCTGGTGCTGTTCACCATTGTCAACTTCTTCTGGATATGCTATTCCATAGATACCCTGGTGCTGAAGGTGCCACATCCGGATATAGTGCTGGAACCGGTGGAAGCGGACAATGACGCAGAGAGTTCTTCCGAACAGCCAGTGGAACAGCGCCCTCGTGCGGACTTCAACGAAATGAACCTCCAGCGTTATCTGAAGGTGCAGAAATGGATGCAAAACAACAAGGACGTATGGACCGACAACGGTTTCACGCGTGACAGATTGTGCGAGGAAACCGGAATAAACCGCCAGCTCATGCTCCAATGCCTGCGTAGCCAGGGGCATAACAATATACATGAGTTCATTGCGACCTATCGTGTACGCGAACTCAGGCGGCTGATACTTTCCGGCGAGGCAACTTCTGCCTCGGACTGCTATATGGTGGGGTTCGTGGCTCCCAAGACGGCACGTTCCTGCTTTGAGCGAATAGAAGGGGAGAATCTCGACACGTTCATTGCAAGCAGGAGCAAGAGCAAATCCGTAGATACTGATAAGGTCCTTTAGGATGCCTTTTCTGGCAACGAAAGCCACTTTTTCGGACAAAGAGTTTTTTGCTCTCACAGGCCCCCTTTTTGGTCCTCGGGACGTCAAGCCTCGGTCCTCGGGACGTCAAGGCCTTGTCCTCGGGAGGACCGACCTTTGTCCTCGGGAGGGCCGTTTTTGTTCCTATTTATGTTGCTTTTTTCCGCTCAAGAGGATTTCTGGCAGATGAAACTTGTCTGTGTGCGCTTTTTTTTATAATTTTGTGCGTGTTTTCAGGTGAATAATTCACCCCCGTCGGATAGAAATCATTTTATAAACCTTTTAAAAATATTAAGCTTATGAAGAAAATTTTACTTTCATTAGTGGCCCTGTTCGTGGGCATGGTTAGTGTTCATGCCGAGGAGGCAACCTTGTCTTTTGCTGATAAAGCAAATCGTACTACTTTTAGCACTTCTCAGCAGGTATGGGAGCAGAATGGTGTAGTTCTTACTAACAACAAGGCAAAGTCTACAAGTAATGTTGCTGATTATGCAAATCCAGCAAGATTTTACAAGAATTCACAACTGATTGTAGAATGTGAACTTGGTAATATAGAAAAAATTGTGTTTGATTGCAACAGTGCGTCGTATGCTACAGACTTCTCAAAAGCCATAACGGCTCTTAATCCTGTTGTCAATGCTGATAAAGTGACTGTAGTTCTTGATGGCACAAGCAATACTTTTGAAATAGCACAGCTTTCAGGTGGTCAGGTACGTATGGATGCTTTGACAGTTTCTTATGCTACAGAGGGTGAGGATGAGGAGAAACCTGTGGTTACTTCTATCGCTTTGACAGAATCTTCAGAGGTTCAGACCTCATATTGGGAAGGCGATTTCTTCAACTATGCAGGTTTGGTTGTAACTGCAACTTTCGAGGACAATACAACAGCGGACGTAACAGCAGATGCTGTATGGTCATGCAGCCCCTCTGATTTGACTGCTGACACAAAGGCTGTGGAAGTTACTGCAACTTACGAAGGTGTTAGCGCAAGCAAGACTTATGAAGTGACCGTAAATACCATTGCCAACACTCCCGAAACTGCTTACACCGTAGAGGAGGCTGTGGATCTCATTGATGCTGGCAACGGACTTTCTGTATGGGTGTATGTTAAGGGTATCGTATCAAAGGTTCAGAGTTTTGATGCCAAGTATGGTCAGATTACATACTGGATTTCTTCAGATGGAACACAGGAGAGCCAGCAGTTTGAGTGCTACGGTGGTTTGAATGTTGGCGGAGCAAAGTTTGAATCTATTGATGATGTTCAGGTGGGCACTTCTTTGATAGTTTATGGTCAGTTGAAGAAGTACAATGATACTTATGAATTTAACTACAAGAACGAAATCGTTTCTGTAATTACCACCGGCATTGCCGATGTTGATGCTGCCAAGTTTGTAGCCAACGGCAAGTTCGTGGAGAACGGCCGCGTAGTAATCGTTAAGGACGGCAAGAAGTATAACGTTGCCGGCCAGAACTTGAAGTAAATTGTACAATAAACCATCCTGCTTTTCCGTTGTCATATAAGACGGAGGCAGGAATGGTTGAATATGATGAAAAGGATATTGATGATATTTATGCTAATCGGTGTGCTGCTTGGAATGAAAGCAGCGACACCGATTGGCGTTTTCAGTCAACAATCATGTTTGGCTCATGCCGACACCGCCTATGTCCAGAAACAAAAGGACGAAAGCAAGGTGGTGCAGCGCAAGATGAGCCATTCCGCATATCCTGTGCGGATGCAAGTGGTGGGAAATGCCATCCGCTTGGACAGTCCGGAGAGTCAGATACTCCCCATCTACACGCAGAACGGAACCTTTTACCTGATAGTACGTCTCAACAAGGGCACAAATTGGCTAAACGGCCTGCCCAAAGGGAAGTATTTCATCAACAACAGGTTGCTGGCAATAAAGTAGCTAATCCTATGGCATTATGGCTCTGTATGGAGTAGGCATGCCCGATATTATATATATATGGAAGAGATAATAGCAAAAGTCCCCAGAGAACTGATAAAGGCAGAACTGACCGAAGAGCGCAAGTTGCGCCGCACCAACAAGAGTGGCAACGACGTCTATATCGTCACATGGCAGGATGCGCCAAATACGCTTCGCGAGATAGGCCGTCTTCGCGAGATAGCATTCCGCGCCGCAGGCGGCGGTTCTGGCAAAAGCATGGACCTGGACGAGTTTGATACTTGCGACAATCCCTACAAGCAGCTTATCGTATGGGATCCCGAAGAGGAGGAGATATTGGGAGGTTACAGATATATATTAGGTAAGGATTGGCAGGTGGGTGCCGATGGCCAGCCGCTGTTGGCCACCAGCCACATGTTCCGCTTCTCGGACAAGTTCATGCAGGAATATGCCCCCTATACAGTGGAACTGGGCCGCTCTTTCGTAACGCTGGAGTATCAGAGCAGCCGCATGGGTACCAAGGGACTTTTTGCCTTGGACAACCTGTGGGACGGACTGGGAGCCGTCACCGTAATAGAACCGGATGTGCGTTACCTTTTCGGCAAGTTCACCATGTATCCCTCGTACGACCGCCTGAGCAGGGATATGATTATCTATTTTCTGAACAAGCATTTCCCCGACCCGGATAATCTGATAAAACCGATAGAACCGCTGCATTACGAGCACGACACAAAGCAATTTGAGGAACTCTTCGTCGAGGACGAGTTCAAGGCTGACTACCGGATATTGAACAAGGCTGTTCGTGACCGTGGTCTGAACATCCCGCCACTGGTCAATGCCTACATGGGCCTGTCTCCCACCATGAAACTCTTTGGCACCGCTATAAACGACGAGTTTGGCAATGTGGAAGAAACCGGAATCCTGATAGCCGTAGACGAGATATTGGAGGAGAAGCGTGTCCGCTACATTGACAGTTTTGCTGCCGAGCATCCGGAACTGGTCAATATAACCTCTGGCGCAAACAAGGTGTTCTATCCGTCAAAAGTACAGGACAAACAAGATTAGTGTTTCTGACTTCTAACTCTCTTCTTAACATATCCCAAAACGAATGTTATCATAGATGAATTGGGCACAATTACTTTCCAACAAGCGCCTCGGTCAGGAGCACCAACCGCATCAGGCAGACGACCGCACGGAATTCCAGCGTGATTACGACCGCCTGATCTTTTCGGCCCCGTTCCGCCGTCTGCAGAACAAAACCCAGGTGTTTCCACTGCCGGGCAGCATCTTCGTACACAACAGACTGACGCATTCTCTGGAGGTGAGCAGCGTAGGCCGCTCACTGGGCAATGACGTTAGCCGTGCCCTGCTGGAGCGCCATCCGGAACTGAAGGATACGCATTTCATGGAGTTGGGAAGCATTGTCTCGGCGGCATGCCTGGCTCATGATTTGGGCAACCCCCCCTTCGGCCATAGTGGAGAAAAAGCCATAGGTACCTATTTCAGCGAGGGAAACGGACGCTTCCTGAAAGAATACAAATGCGATGAAACGGGCGATTCGCTCACTGAGGACCAGTGGAACGACTTGGTAAGCTTCGAGGGAAATGCCAATGCCTTCCGTCTGCTCACGCATCATTTCAATGGCAGGCGAAAGGGCGGTTTCGTTATGACCTACAGTACCCTGGCCTCTATCGTGAAGTATCCGTTCAGCAGCAACTTGTCCAATGGCAAGAGAAAATTTGGATTCTTCCAAGCCGAGAAGGAATCCTATCTGAGGATAGCTGAGGAATTGGGTATCAAACGCCTTGAAAGTCCGGAGGGAACACTGAAATTTGCACGTTATCCGCTGGTGTACCTTGTGGAGGCAGCCGACGATATCTGCTATGAGATTATGGACATAGAAGATGCCCATAAGCTGAAGATTCTCACTACCGATGAGACCAAGGACCTCCTGCTTGCCTATTTCTCTGACGAGCAAAAGCAGCACATCATGCAGCGCATGTCCACAGTGGATGACAGCAACGAACAGATTGTTTACCTGCGCTCCTGTGTCATAAACACATTGGAAACAGAGTGTGTCAGAGTATTCGTAGAGAATGAAGATAGGATTCTTGCTGGAGAATTTCAGGGAAGCCTCATAGACCATATAGACACTGTTCCCCGCGAGGCATACAAACGCTGCGAGAAGATCAGTTATTCCCGTATCTATAACAGCAAGGATGTTATGGACATAGAGATTGCCGGTTTCAAGGTAATCACCACTCTTATAGACCTGATGGTGCAAGCGGCAATACACCCCAACAAGGCTTTCTCGCAGTTGCTCATAAACCGTGTTTCCACACAATACGACATAAAGGCTCCGACCCTCTATGGCAGGATAATGGCAGTATTGGATTACATATCAGGGATGACCGATGTCTTTGCCATGGATATGTACCGCAAGATAAACGGCATGTCCATCCCCACACTATAATCTGATAATAATGATATTCCCGATGAAATCTGTTAAGATCGTAAATAAGTCGCGTCACCAACTTCCGCAATACTCCACCAGGAGCAGCGCCGGCTTGGATTTGAGGGCAAATGTGGAGGAGCCTGTGCTTCTCAGACCGTTCCAGCGTGCACTGATACCTACAGGCCTGTATATTTCCTTGCCAGAGGGTTATGAAGCGCAGGTCAGACCCCGTAGCGGATTGGCTTTGAAGTATGGCATTACCGTATTGAATACTCCAGGAACCATAGATGCTGATTACCGTGGCGAGGTCGGCGTGATATTGGTCAACTTGGGACAAGAGGACTTTGTCGTTAACGATGGAGAGAGGATAGCCCAAATGGTTGTTGCCAAGTACGAGCAGGTAGAACTTCTGCCAGTGGAGGCATTGGACGACACCGAGCGTGGAGCGGGAGGTTTTGGTCATAGTGGCATTAAATGAGAATAGTTTACACCATACTGCTTTCACTTCTGTGCCACGTGTCCGTAGCACAGACACGATTAGACTATTTCCTGACTGAAGCGGCAAAGAACCGCATGCTTGGGAAGTGGTCCACAGCAGCAGATCTTTATCGTCATTGCCTGGAGATAGATTCCTGCTCGGCCGAGGCTCTGTACCAAATGGGACGTATCTGTTTTTATCTCAGGCAGGACAGTACAGGTTTGGGCTATTTGTACAGGGCAGTAGAAAAGGACCCTGACAATACATATTACATAGAGCCTCTGGTGGCAATATTGTTGCGTCAGGGATGTGAAGACGAGGCTATGCCGTTGCTGGAGCATATAAGCCGCTTGCAGACAAAACGTTCGGATGTGTTGTATCATTTGGCTAACCTTTACGCCAAGACGGAACGAATAGAGGATGCTATCAAGGCCTATGACCGTTTGGAACTGCTTGAGGGCAAGATGTCCAGCCTGACCAATGAAAAGTTCATGCTGTACATGCAGATGGGAGATAGTGTCAGGGCCTTTGCCGAATTGCAGAGCCTGTGCGACGAGTTTCCTGCTGATCTGTACCATAAGGTCAATATGGGCAGTTATTATCAGCAGCTGGGTAATTTCCAGAAGGCTATGGAGATTTATGAAGAGGTTCGTGAGGTGGATCCCCAGAACATTCCATTGCAGATGGCCATGCTTGACTACTACCTGATGCAAGGTATGGACAGCCTTTATGAGGTTACCAGAGACTCTATCCTGTACGCTCCAAATACCGAGACCGAAAAACGTGTACTTCTTATCCAGCAGATGATACAGCGAATGTCGTCTGATTCGGTGGATATAGATCGTATAACCGAACGTTTTGAACGAGTTACAAGTATAGACTCTGCCAATGTTGAGTTGTTGAGCATGTATGCTGCCTTTCTGGATTATACAAAGAGACCACAGCAGAAGTTGCAGGAGATAATGTCTCGTGTACTTGCTATTGAACCAGACAATGAGATGGCAACACAATGGTTGCTCCAATATTATGCCGTTGGTAGGGACTACCGCTCTTTGGAGGAGATATGCCGTCGTGGAATCAACTATCATCCGGAAGAAATAGTCTATTCCTATTTCCTGGGCATGATCCTCTATGAAGGTGCCAAATACGACGAGGCTTTGGAAACATTGGACAAGGGCTTGAAGATGCGCTCCAGTGAGACACGTCTTGCAATGGTTTCCGATGCTTTTACCATCAAGGGCGATGTCTATTATAAGATGGAACGTTATCATGAAGCCTTTGAGGATTACGACTCAGCCCTGGTTTACAACAAGGACAATATCCTTTGCCTGAATAACTACGCTTACTTCTTGTCGTTGCGTAACGAGAATTTGGACAAAGCTGAGGAAATGAGTTACCGTACCATCAAGGCAGAACCTGACAACAAGACCTATCTGGATACCTATGCCTGGATATTGTTCCAGCAGGGCAAGTTTGCTGATGCCCAGCGGTATATGGACAAGGTGGTTCCCCGTGACAGTACGGAGGAGTTCCTGATGAAGGACGAGCATACAACCAGCGCCATCCTGGAACATGCTGCCGATGTGGCATGGATGAATGGAGATGCTCAGTGGGCAATCCACCTATGGCAGTTGGCTGTAAAACGAGGCGATGCAGATGCTACACCCATGTTGAACAAGAAGGCTCGTAAGAAGAAATATTATCCGCTGAAGAAATGAAAATGAGATATTGTCTATATGTACTATGCTGTGTCATGCTGTTGGGCATGGCTTCGTGCTCTTCAAGCAGAAAAGCCTCAATTGAGGCGCCACTTGCCACTTCCGCCTGGAAGGATGGTGAGGCTGTAGTTGCCAAGGGCGATATGCGTCTGTCTGTCAACGGAGGAAAGGATACTAAGCTGTCTGTCACCTTGCGAATGAAGCGCAACGATGTTATACAGATAAATGCCACCTATTTTTTAGGTATTCAAATCGGAACCGTAGAACTTACGAGGGATAGTGTGCTTGTTGTAAGCAGAGCCACTCGCCAGTATGCTGTTTTCAAATATCCCGAACTATCTCTTCTCTTAGGGCGAGGCGTTACATTTGATGATATGCAGAATATCTTTTGGGGCGAGGCATCTGAGTTTAAGGTAAAGGGAGTGGACTGGAAGTACGGTTCTTTCGTCAATTTGCAGGACGGGCGCAGGTTGCCAAACGATGTAAGTGTGAAATTCAGCAGAGCCTCCACATCCGTAAATCTACGCCTCTCTGTGCCTGATTATAGGTTTGAGGATGATTGGATATCAAGGACAAAAGTAAATTCTTCTAATTACACGTTTTTAACAACAGAGCAGATAGTTGGATTGTTAAAAATGCTAATGGGAAACTAAGATGAATCCTGTGGTTTCTTTTCTTTTGCGTTGTGTGTGTGTGCTTATGTTGGTATTTGCTGCCAGCATGGGCGAGGTGTCCGCACAAAACAGCAAGAAGGTAAAGGATTTGAAGGCTCAAAAGACACGCCTTCAGAAGAATCTGAAGAAGTCACAGCAGGATCTTGCCAAGACAGGCAAGGACGTGAAGGATGGCAAATCATACCTTCACCACATAGACCGCCAGTTGGAAAGCCGCTTGGAACATATTCGCACCATGGAGGGCGAGATGGATAGCATAGACTCTGAGGTAAAGGTCCTTGATACGGATATTAAGTCTTTGGACAGGCAGTTGACCGACAAGAAGCAGAAGTACATCCATGCCCTGCGTCTGTCATACTTTTACCCTAAGATAGACAATCCGTTAATCTTCGTCCTCAGTTCCAAGAATCTGACTCAGATGTATCGCCGTGCACGTTATATCAGGGAATATGCAAGGTCACAGCATAATCTGGGCAGGCAGGTGCAGCAGAAGCAAGGTCAACTGATGGATGCCCAGAATTCCTTGTTGGCGGCCAAGAGCAAGAAGGCGGTACTCTTGGAGGAAGTAATGCGTCAGCGCAAGAAACTGAATGACAAGCAGGCGCGCCAGCAACAATATATCCGCAATCTGGAGCGTCGCGAGGACAATCTTCGTGCCAAGGTTTCCAAACAGCAGAAGGAACTAGCCTCGCTAAATAAGAAAATAGACGATTTAATCGCTTATGAAATAGAGCAGGCAAGGAAGCGTGCCGAGGCCGAAGCAAAGCGAAAAGCGCAGGCCGAAGCAAAGAAGCAGGCTGCCAAGGCCACGCCGAAGGCGGGAGCATCCAAGTCAACACCCAAACCAGCCTCGCCTGCTAAGACGACGAAGACTCAGCCAAAATCTACTTCCAATTCGTGGCTTACTTCAGACGAAAAGAAGTTGGAGGGAACCTTCCTGCAGAATAAAGGCCGGCTGCCAGTCCCCATTACCGGACAATATCGTATAGGCAGCAGATATGGCGCTTATAGCGTACCTGGGTTGAAGAATGTTAGGTTGGACAACAAGGGAATCAATTATGTAGGAAAGGCTGGTGCCCGTGCCCGTTGCATCTATGACGGTGTAGTGACGGCTGTATTCCAGTTCTCCGGTTCCAAGAATGTGCTTGTGCGACATGGAAGCTACATTTCCGTCTACTGCAATCTCTCTTCTGTTATCGTTAAGAAGGGACAGAAGCTCAAGGCCAGGGACCTTATAGGTACAATAGCCAAGGACGATTCCGGAAACTCTGTGCTGCATTTCCAGTTACGTAAGGAAACTACCAAACTCAATCCAGAATTGTGGATTAGAAAATAACAGTTTCACCTTATTTTTATTCTGTGTTCATAAGTCTCCAGAAATGTCCTCCCGAGGACTGGGATGAGACAACCCGAGGACCGAAGCGAGAGTTCCCGGTACTTTCGTCTCGGTCCTCGGGAGGACCAAATATGGTTCCCAGTGAGCACTCCTTGGGTAATCCGCTTTTGTCAATTAGCAAAGGCTGGCATTGATATGCGGTAGAACACGGTTCCTCTGTCACAACTTCAGGTCTTTGAGCATGTCTATGTATATGTCAATGGCCTCTTGTATTTCGCTGATTTTAATGAATTCATCGGCCGTATGGCTACGCGAGCTTTCGCCGGGTCCCATTTTCATGGATGGGAATCGCATCAGTGCCTGGTCGCTGAGTGTGGGGCTGCCAAATGGTACTCTGCCCAAGGCTATGGCTTTCTGGACTAAAGGATGCTTGACATCTATGCCAGAGGAAGAGAGACGGAAACTGCGGGGGACCACTGTGCTTTTCACGTTTTTTTGTATGATGTCATATAGTTCCTCGTTGGAATACAATTCGTTGCTGCGGACATCCACTGTGAATTGGCATTCCGATGGGACCACATTATGCTGAGTGCCGGCATTTACTATGGTAACTGTCATTTTTACAGGACCAAGGAGTGTACTCTCTTTAGGGAATTGATAGTTCCTGAACCAAGCTATGTCGTCCATGGCATGATATATGGCATTGTCCCCTTCATTTCTTGCTGCATGTCCTGCAACTCCATGGGCAGTTAGGTCCAGGACCATCAATCCTTTTTCGGCAATGGCGGGTTGCATGCCGGTTGGTTCTCCGACCAGAGCCACATCTATTTTCGGCAGCACCGTCAGCAAATGCTCCATTCCGTTCTTTCCGCTAACTTCCTCTTCAGCACTGACGGCCAGTATGAGGTTATATGATAATGCTGTGTCTTTCAAAGCCCTGAATGCTTGAATCAAAGATACCAACGAGGCGCCATCATCGTTGCTCCCCAATCCGTAGATGCAATCGCCCTCTATTGTAGCCTTGTTAGCTTCTCGTTTCCACGTAGCTGTAGGTCTGACTGTATCAATATGTGCGTTAAGCATAAGAGTAGGTTTTTCTTCAGAATAGCCGGAGGCAGCACTCCAGAGATTGTTACCCACTCGCTGGACAGGTAAGCCGTATTCCTGCTCCAGAACTGTTTTTAGCATGTCAGTGGCATCCTTTTCTTCTCTGCTGACACGGGGGATTTCCAAGAGACGGCAAAGAAGATCTGCGGCATCCTGTGTGAGGTTCTTAGTGTCCATAGTACTCTAATTGTCTGTATTCACAGAGCAAAGTTAGTCTATTTTGTTGCAATATTGAAATTATTTTTGCGTTTATTCTCCCTATCTGCATGGAAAATGCTATCTTTGTGCGTGAATAAAAGAACAACACCATGCAGAATTTCAGTCCCTTACCAGTTCTCGTATACGAGCAGGCACGGATATATGGCGACAGAGTAGCCATGCGGTACCGTGACTACTCGGAGGGTATATGGAAGGATATTTCCTGGAATGAATTTTCGGCACGTATAGGCAGACTCTCCACATCCATGCTTGCTCTGGGAGTGCAGGAGCAGGAGAATGTTGCGGTTTTTTCGCAGAATATGCCCGAAATGCTGCTTGTGGACTTTGCCGCTTATGCAATAAGGGCTGTGACTATACCGATGTATGCCACCAGCAGCGAGATGCAGGTGAAATACATGGTTAGTGATGCTAATATACGATACGTGTTTGTAGGAGAGCAGGAACAGTACGATATCGCCTTCCGAGTTCTGAAACATGGTTCGTCCCTGGAAAAACTCATTATCTTTGACAAATCTGTTGTAAGGAATCCAGAGGACCAGATAAGCCTCTACTTTGAGGACTTTCTGATGCAAGGCAACGTAGGTCTTCTGCCTGAGGTTCAGCGAAGGACCGCAGCAGTCCAGCCTTCTGACTTGGCCAATATACTCTATACAAGTGGAACGACAGGACTTTCCAAGGGAGTCATGCTGACACACAGAATGTACAGCACGGCCTTGTCGGCACATTACGGGGTGTTCCCGTTGTCGGACAAGGATGTGGTCCTCAATTTCCTGCCCTTTACCCATGTGCTGGAACGTGGATGGGCATATTTGTGCATAGCAAACGGATGTACCCTGGCAGTTAATCTGCGACCGGCAGACGTGTTGCAATCCATGCGAGAGGTGCATCCAACTTGTATGTGTGCCGTACCCCGTTTTTGGGAAAAGGTATATGATGGCGTGATGGACAGGATTGAAAAAAGCAGTCCTGTGCAGAAATCCCTGTTGCTTGAGGCCTTGCGTGTAGGTCACGAATACAATGTGGACTACAAGATGAAGGGCATGACTCCACCCATGGGGTTGCGCATGCAGTATTCGTTGTACGAAAGCACAATTATTGCATTCTTGAAGAAGCAGCTGGGGCTGGAACGCGCCAACTTCTTCCCTACGGCAGGCGCGGCAGTGCCTCCCAAAGTGGAGGATTTTGTACGCTCGGCAGGTTTGCGTATGGTGGTCGGCTATGGTCTCACGGAGAGCACGGCAACCGTAAGCATAGACCATTTGGACAAGAAAACTTCTCTCGGCAGCGTGGGCCGTATTCTTGATGGTGTGGAAGTAAGCTTCGGGGAAAACAACGAAATCCTCCTGCGTGGCGATACCATAACCAAGGGCTATTACCGCAAGGCTGAGGTGACGGAACGCTGTATAGATGCCGACGGCTGGTTTCATACAGGCGATGCCGGCTACATCAAGGACGGAGAACTATTCCTTACAGATAGGATAAAGGATATGTTCAAGACCAGCAACGGCAAATACATTGCCCCCCAGCTCATAGAGTCCAAGTTGTGCGTAGACAAATACATAGACCAGATAGTAGTGGTGGCAGAGCAGCGCAAGTTCGTCTCTGCCCTGGTGATTCCGCAGTATGACTTGCTAAAGGAGCTTGCCAAGGACTATGGTGTGGAGTGCCACAGTAACGAGGAGCTTTGCGCCAACCCACGAGTGGTGAAATTCATGATGTATCGTATAGAGACACTACAACAGGAATTTGCACATTACGAACAGATAAAGAGAATAACCTTGCTACCCGAACCTTTCAGTCTGGAGAAAGGGGAACTGACCAACACGCTCAAGGTGAAGCGTGCGGTCCTATACAATAACTATCGGGAGCAGATAGAAAAGATGTACGAAGAAGAATGATTACACAAGACCAATTGAAAGGGGTTCAGGAGAGAGTAGAGCAACTGAACCATTACTTGAACATTCCTGCAAAGAAAATGCAGTACGAGGAGGAACAGCTCCGGACACAGGCTCCCGAGTTCTGGGAAGACCAAAAGCGAGCCGAGGAACAGATGAAGGTGGTCAAGGGCCTGGAGAAATGGATAAAAGGCTATCAGGAGGTTAGCACCCTGGCAGACGAACTGGCAACGGCATTTGACTTTTATAAGGAAGAACTGGTTACCGAACAGGAGGTGGACGACCTCTATGCCCGTGCCATTACATCCATAGAGGAACTTGAATTGAAGAACATGCTCCGCAAAGAGGAGGACTCGATGGATGCCGTGCTTAAAATCAATTCTGGCGCCGGTGGTACCGAGGCACAGGACTGGGCACAGATGCTCATGCGAATGTATATGCAGTGGGCCGACAAGAACGGCTACAAGATACGTATTGCCAACCTCCTTGAGGGTGACGATGCAGGAATAAAGTCATGTACACTTGAACTTGAGGGCGAGTTTGCATACGGATACCTGAAGAGCGAGAATGGCGTGCATCGCCTGGTCCGCGTTTCTCCCTATAATGCCCAGGGCAAGCGTATGACCTCCTTCGCTTCTGTGTTCGTCACTCCCTTGGTGGACGACACCATCGAGGTAAACATCGAGCAGGCACGCATTTCATGGGATACCTTCCGCAGTTCCGGCGCTGGTGGCCAGAACGTAAACAAGGTGGAGTCCGGTGTCCGCCTCCGTTATATGTACAAGGACCCCTATACTGGCGAGGAGGAGGAAATCCTCATCGAGAACACCGAGACACGAGACCAGCCCAAGAACAAGGAAAACGCCCTCCGTCTCCTTCGCTCCATGCTCTATGACAAGGAACTTCAGCACCGCATGGAGGAGCAGGCCAAGATAGAAGCAGGCAAGCGCAAGATAGAGTGGGGCAGCCAGATCCGCAGTTATGTCTTCGACGACCGTCGTGTCAAGGACCACCGCACCAACTATCAGACCAGCGATGTAGGCGGTGTCATGGACGGCAAGATAGACGCCTTTATCAAGGCATACCTTATGGAGTTTGGCGGCGAATAGTCCGTGTGTAAAGATAAGTTTTTAGAACCAACTTTAGTTCAATAATGGCGCATTACGAGACAGAGAGGAAGTTTCTCGTTGTCGGCGAGTACAAGTCGCAAGCCTACAACGCCACTCGCATACAGCAAGGCTACATTGCCAGCGGCAATGGCCGTACCGTGCGTGTGCGTATCCGTGGCGACAAGGGTTACCTGACTATCAAGGGACCCAGTGGCCTTGCCGGCCTTACACGCTACGAGTTTGATACGGAGATTCCTCTGGACGATGCCCGCGACCTGATGCAGATATGCGAACCGGGCATCATCGACAAGACTCGTTTTCTGGTAAAGTCGCCCGATGGTCGTCATGTCTGGGAGATAGACGAGTTCTATGGCGATAATGAAGGTCTTGTGTTGGCAGAGGTGGAACTTTCCAGCGAGGACGAGCATTTCCTCAAGCCCGACTTCGTTGGCCGCGAGGTTACGGGCGACCGTAGGTTCTACAACAGCCACATGCGCAACTATCCCTATAAATTATGGAAAGAGGAAATTTCGGAAGCAAGATAGGTGCCGTCTTGGCCTCGGCAGGAAGTGCCGTGGGTCTCGGTAACATCTGGCGTTTCCCCATGGAGTGTGGCAGCAATGGTGGTGCTGCATTTATTTTGATATATCTGCTATGCGTGTTCTTTCTGGCCATGCCGGTCATGGTAGCAGAGTTTGTCATTGGTCGTTCCAGCCGCTCCAATGCGGTGGGTTCGTACAGGGTCCTGGCACCGGGAAAACCTTGGGTGGTTTCCGGTTTCATGGGCGTACTTGCCGGTTTTCTGGTATTGTCATACTATAGTGTGGTGGCAGGCTGGACACTGGACTATACGTTCGAGTCCTTGACCGGAAGTTTGATGTCTGAGTCGGATTTCGGACGTTTCTTCTCCGACTTCGTGAGCAATCCCTGGCGTCCTGTTGTCTTTCTTTCTCTGTTCCTGCTGCTGACGCATTGCGTTGTTGCCACAGGTGTAGAGAAAGGTATAGAGAGGTACAGCAAGATAATGATGCCAATGCTGCTTGTTATAATCCTGGTATTGGCTGGTTTTTCCATGTTTATGCCCAATGCCATTGAGGGTGTCCGTTTCCTGCTTACTCCGGATTTCTCCAAGGTAACAAAGGATGTTGTCCTCAGCGCCATGGGTCAGGCCTTCTTCTCCTTGAGCGTGGGTATGGGCACTTTGGCCACCTATGCCAGTTACTTCAATAAGGAGACTAAGTTGCTCCCATCTGCCATTGGCGTATGTACGATAGATACACTTGTGGCAATTTCTGCAGGTTTTATCATCTTCCCTGCGGTATTCAGTGTCGGTGTCAGTGCCGATTCCGGTCCGGGACTGGTCTTTATCACCTTGCCCTATGTGTTTCAGGAGGCATTCGGCTCGGTTCCCGTACTCGAGTATGTGTTCTCCGGCCTGTTTTACATCTTGTTGCTCTTGGCTGCCCTGACCAGCAGCATTTCCATGCACGAGATAAGTACGGCATACATTCACGAGACATTCAAACTCAGCCGTCCCAAGGCAGCAACCATTGTTACGGCCATCTGCCTTGTCATGGGAGTGGCCTGTAGCCTGTCCTTTGGCGTGTGGAAGGATGTTACCGTCATGGGACGTGGTTTCTTTGACCTGTTTGATTTCATTACAGCCAAGTTCCTCATGCCTCTTGGCGGTCTGCTCATCTGTACCTTTGTGGGTTGGGATATGAACAAGAAACTTGTTGCAGCAGAGCTTGATTCACGGTTCACCTCGTTGCTCATGATCCTGTTCAGTTGGGTAGCACCTATAGGCATAGGTATTATATTTGTTTATGGTTTGATTAGCGGATAATGGAAAAGCATGTAAACTTCAGTTCCCGTATGGGAGCCATCTTTGCTGCGGCAGGCAGTGCCGTGGGATTGGGTAATATATGGCGTTTCCCTATGTTGGTTGGCGACAATGGCGGTGCGGCATTCATCCTTATATATATTCTCTCTATATTGCTCATCGGCATACCTATCATGGTGGGCGAGTTCGTTATTGGCCGCCACACACAGAGCAATATGATAGATGCATTTCGCCAGTTGGCTCCAGGCAAGTGGTGGCGCATCATAGGTATTATGGGTATTGGTGTGGCATTCCTGATACTGAGTTACTATATCGTGGTCAGTGGATGGACGCTTTATTATGCCTATAGCAGTTTTACTGGAGCACTGTCGGACCCTTCTTGTGATTACGAGGCATTTTTCAACAATTACGTGGCCAATCCTTGGCTCTGTCTTCTGTCTGCCGTCATATTTATGCTTTTGACTCACCTGATTATCATACGTGGGGTGCGTGATGGTATAGAGAAGTGTTCCAAGGTGCTCATGCCCATGCTTCTGCTTATCATCGGCATATTGGTGGTGTGTACATTCAGTATGCCAGGTATTCACAAGGGAATTTCCTTCCTGCTGAAGCCCGACTTTTCCAAGTTGACCATTTCTGTGGTTTTGGATGCCATGGGGCAGGCATTCTACTCATTGTCAGTGGCCATGGGCTGCTTGTGCACCTATGCAAGTTATTTTGGCCGCAATACCCGTCTGGTTTCTTCCGCACTGAGCGTAAGTTCTATAGACACGTCTGTGGCAATTTTGAGCGGTTTCATCATCTTTCCTGCTGTCTTCTCTGTTCCCGGAGTAGAGGCCAATGCCGGTCCTGGCCTGGTGTTCCAGACCCTGCCTTATGTGTTTAATATGTCGTTTGGCAATGTTCCATTCCTGGCCTACATATTCAGCGGATTGTTTTATGTGCTGCTCTTCTTGGCGGCTTTGACAAGTGCAATATCCTTGCACGAGGCAGTAACGGCCTATGTGCATGAGAATTGGAAACTGTCCAGAAAGAAGGCCTCCACTATCGTTTCTGTGGCTTCCATGTCGCTTGGCGTTTTCTGTTGCCTGAGTTTTGGGGTACTGAGTCATTGGACTGTGTTTGGGCTTACTATCTTTGATTTGCTTGATGTGGTTTCTTCCAACATAATACTGCCTCTGGGTGGAGTGCTGCTGGCATTGTTTGTCGGCTGGTACCTCAGCAAGGCATTGGTGCGCCGGGAAATTACCAACGACGGACAAGTGTCGCAACGCATATACCCCATCATCATGTTCCTTCTGCGTTGGGTTGTCCCGATTGCCATTCTTTCCATGTTTGTCAAGGGGGTTATGGAGATGATAGGTGTTTAGTATGAAGAGGCGAGGATGGTTCAAGCGCTCGCAACTATGGTTCCTTCTCATAGTTCTGAATGCTTGCTTGGTGGTATTGGGCGCAATATTCCTGTCCAAGTACAGGAATGACAAGAATGTTGGAGTGGGGGAGAGCATCACCTCCCTTTCCAATACCAAATCTCCATCCGCCTCTCCCCAATACTATGCAGTTGATGTAGTCCGGCCGGATTCTTTCTTTTTTGACCCCAATGTGGCAGATAGCACCCAGTTGCTGCGTCTTGGCCTGGCACCGTTTCAGGTGCGCAGCATTTATCGCTATCGTGCCAAGGGCGGACGCTTCAGTACCAAGGACGATTTCCGCCGAGTCTATCGTCTGACCAATGAGCAATGGGAACGCCTGTCGCCCTTAATCCGTATAGACCGTAAGTATCAGCTTGTAGATGTTCCGCAGAATGCACCACGAACCTATTCGCCGCGCAATAAAGAGGCGTCTGTTGCTGATGCAGCCGCCAAATCGTCCGACGAGATTGTGGATTCAGCTTTGCCGGAACCTATGCCCCGTCCTGCTTATCCCATAAAACTGACCGGCGATGAAACCGTAGACATAAATACCGCCGATAGTGCCCAATTGTGCCGTGTGCCAGGCATAGGTCCCTATTTTTCACGTAAGATAGTTTGGTATAGGCAACGTCTTGGCGGTTATGTCTCTACGGAGCAACTGCTGCAGATAGAGGACTTCCCTGCCGATGCTATAGCCTGGATGATTGTTGCAGACACCGCCGGAGTCCGTAAACTGGAGGTAAACCATCTGAGCACCAGAAAACTGATGAAACATCCCTATATGGGCTATTATCGTGCTCAGGAGATTGCCGACTATCGTCGTGTTCATGGTCCCATCCGTGATGCAGAGGCACTAAAGACTCTGCCCCATTTCACCCACGGGGATATTCAGCGGTTGCTGCCTTACCTGTCCTTTGAGTAATCTTTCTTTTTTCAGTAGCAGAATTGCTGCATCATCAATGCCTTTTCTCCATCTGCCAAATGTCTTGCTTTGGGCAGAACGGTGAGATTTCATCCATTGTCCTGTTCGGATGCTGACTTGCCCCCATTCATGCCCTCGGGAGGACAGGGGCTTGACGTCCCGAGGACCGGCCCGAGAGTTCCCGGTTCTTTCGCCTCGGTCTTCGGGAGGGCTAATTTTGCCCCCTGTCAGTGCTTCATGTATATGCTCTTGCGTTTCGTTGCATTCTGCCGGTTTTTATGTGGCAATAGCCCCGTAGTCATCACTCTATTACTACGAATAAACGTTAAAATCACGCCGATGTCGCAAATTTGCAATATCTAAGTATTGCGATATTCGTGAGCATTCTATTACTTTGCCCTTGCAAACACACCATTAAGTCATTATCTGTATATGAAACGCAATGAGAATACACTTACCCGATTGGAGTTCGAGGTGATGACCATCCTATGGGATCTGGACCGCCCTGCCTGTGCATGGGATGTGCTTGGAAGATGGGCAGAACCCAAGCCGGCCTATACCACGGTGGCAACATATCTGAAGGTGCTCTACGAGAAGGGATATTTGGATTTTTCCAAAAATAAGGGCGAGGGCAAGACTCACATGTACGAACCTCTTGTATCGCGTGCCGAGTACACGCGCAGAACCATGCAGGATGTGAAGAAGAACTTCTTTGGCGGCAGCCTGAAGTCCATGTTCAGCTATTTCATACGCGAAGAGAAACTTACACCCGAGGAAATCCGCGAACTCCTGTCTTCGGTGGAGGAGGATGAATAGCAGTAAGCTGTCTGGTTACCCTGAACATTCGACTTCTTCCCCCCCAAAAAAAACTACCTTTGTCTATGTTAGAGGCAATATTTCTTTATTCCATACGCTCCGCTTTTGTGCTGACACTGCTCTACGTGCCATACATGCTCATTCTCAGGAAGGAGAGCTTCTTCCGTCTGAACAGGGCGGTACTCCTGCTCATACTCCTGTTCTCCGTGGTGCTCCCTATGTTGGATGTCCACTTCTTGTCATTGGACAGCCATCCTGTGGTTCAGGCCACCAAGGACCAAATGCTGCAGGTAGGCATACCCGTGCATGGATACCACCTTTTGCCGGAACTGGATGTACAGGCACGGCATGTCCCGACTCAGATTTCCTGGTTCCGCATCGTTTCCGTGCTCTTCTCTCTTGTGGCTCTGGCCATTCTCCTGTGGCGGACAGTGCAGGTTCTGCGTATGAACCACGAGGTAACATGCGGCAGCCTTTGGCATGAGGTAGAGGGCGGTGTCCACATACATTGCCGTGGAGGCGAGGTGTCGCCGTTCAGTTGGATGAACCATGTGGTAATCTCCGAAAAGGACTTCCACGAGAACGGGCGTGAAATCCTGCTCCACGAAACAGGCCATATCCGTGCCCTGCATTCCTGGGACTTGCTTCTGCTGTCTGCCGTGCAGATACTGCAATGGTGGAATCCATTGGCCTATGTGCTTGGCATGAGCCTAAGGGATGTGCATGAATACGAGGCCGACGACAATGTCCTCCGACACGGTGTCTCGGCACGTGAATATCAGCTATTGCTTATAAAAAAAGCTGTTGGCGCCAGCTCCTACACTTTTGCCAACAACTTCAATCATAACTTAACCTTAAAACGTATCATTATGATGCAAAAATCCAAATCCAGTGTGTGGATGCGCAGCAAGGTGCTGTACATCATCCCCATGGCAGGCCTGGCACTCAGTGCCTTTGCCACCAGTGAACCAGCGTCCCCTTCCGGTGGCAGCATTGCCATAGACGAGGACAAAGTTATTAAAATTTCTTCAATGGTGCAAGCCGGAGGGGAAGAAGGTTCTGCCGCACTACTCCATGACGATCCGGACACCGTATATTTCCAGGACGGCCGTCAGGCGGATGCCGAGAGTCTCAAGTCCCTTGTTGCGGAGAACATCGCTTCGCTCACCGTGTTTAAGAATGGCGATGCATCCAAGTCTCTTGGCTATGCCGGCAAAACGGTGATTGTGATTGAAACCAAGACAAAACTGGACACCCTGAAGGTCAACATTGTGGAGAACCCTGCATGGAATGCCCAGTTCAAGGGAGGGGAGACTGCTATGATGCAATGGCTCAGTAGGAACACCCGTTATCCAAAGGTTTCCCAATCTGCCGGTGTGCAGGCAAGGGTGAATGTGCAGTTCTATGTTTCGGAAACGGGCAGGATATTCAATGTCAGGGCTGTATCTGTTGGGCGGCAGGAACCCGAAGAGAGTCAGACCTTGGAGGAACTTATTGTCCAATCCTATGCCAAGGAGATGGCGGCTCAAGGCAAAACTCTTTCTGCAGAGGAGTCTCAGGCCTATAAGGCTGCGATGATGGCTTTGCTCAAGGAGGCCGAAAGGGTAGTGCGTGAAATGCCCGAATGGGAACCGGGCTATCTCGACAAGGAGAAGACAAAGCCTTGTACCGTGAAGTTTGTCCTGCCAATTATGTTCAGGTTGGGCTAATGGCATTTGTCCTGTTTGGTTAATAAAAACTCAATCCCAAGGCCATTGGTGCTTTGGGATTGAGCATTATATATATATAATAAGGTGTATAGCCTTATTCTGTAGTCATGTGGTTCCACCCTTGAGCCTTGAGCTCGAATTCGCTTCCATCGCGGCAGATCAGGGCCTTGCCCAATTCCGGTTTTGTAATGTAGCCGATTACTTTCACGTCTTCTATGGCACTGACAATCTCATTTGCCGTCAGGGGTACGGTAAAGAGCAGTTCGTAGTCCTCGCCCCCATTCAGGGCGCAGGTGCTTACGTTCAAGTTGAACTCCTCGGCGGTTACGGCGGTCTGGTAATCCAGAGGGATTCGTTCCTCGTAGATGCGGCATCCGCACTGGCTCTGTTCGCAGATGTGCATCAGCTCGCTGCTCAGGCCGTCAGAGATGTCTATCATGGAGGTTATCTTCACGTTGGCCAGGCGCAGTTTCTCCACGATGTCCTTGCGTGCCTCGGGTTTCATCTGGCGTTCCAGAAGATATTCCTTGCCGGCAAAGTCGGGTTGTGGAATTTGGGCTATTGCCTCCTCCACGTTGCTGCCGTTCCTCTGTGCCTGTTGTGTGGCTTCCTTTACCTGTTGGTTGTATACAGACTTCTCGCGCTCAAGTATCTGCAGTCCCATGTATGCAGCTCCCAGATTGCCAGAGACACATATCAGGTCCGTTTCCTTGGCTCCGCTACGATAGGCAATATCTTCCTCTTTTGCAAAGCCAATGGCCGTTATGCTTATTGCCAATCCCGTCATGCTGCTTGTTGTGTCGCCACCCACGATGTCCACTTTGTGATGTTCGCAAGCCATGCGCATGCCACTGTATAGCTCCTCAATGTCTTCTACCTTGAAGCGTTTGCTTATTGCCAGGCTGACGGTGATCTGTTGTGGAGTACCATTCATGGCATAAATGTCGCTCAGGTTCACCATCACAGCCTTGTATCCCAGGTGGCGCAAGGGCATGTATGTCAGGTCAAAGTGTACGCCTTCCATCAAAAGGTCTGTGGTTACCAGCATTCTGTCCTCTGTGCCGGTACTGATGACGGCGCAATCGTCTCCCACCCCCTTGTGCGTGGAGGCATTGCAAGGTGTTATGTCTTTGGTGAGATGCTTTATCAAGCCAAACTCACCCAATTCTGCTATTTCCAATGTAGTCTTGTGGTTAAGGGTTAATTCTGTGTCTAATGTTTCAGGAGCGTGCAATCATTTCGCGCATGATGCTTGCCATGATAGGCTGCGCTTGAGCTGCAGCTTTCTGTACATCCTCGTGTGTGATTTCCACGACTTCTTCCATGCCACCAAGATCGGTAATGATACTTATGCCAAAGCACTTGATGCCGCAATGGCGTGCTACTATTACTTCGGGCACTGTGCTCATACCCACGGCATCAGCCCCCCAACGGGCAAACATACGATATTCAGAAGGTGTCTCGTAAGTGGGGCCCTGTGTTGCCAGATATACACCATGTTGCACCTGGATGTTCTTCTCTCTGGCAATATTATCAGCCAACAGTATCAGTTCTGGGTCATAAGCATGCCCCATGTCTGGGAAACGTGGACCTTGTGGTATGTTTGCTCCACGCAAGGGATTTTCTGGCATGAAGTTTATCTGGTCAGTGATGATCATCAAGTCACCTATGCTAAAGGCTGGATTTGTGCCACCGGCAGCGTTACTGACAAAAAGGGTTTTGATGCCCAACTCGTGCATAACGCGTATGGGAAATGTAACTTGCTTCATATCGTATCCTTCGTAGTAATGGAAGCGCCCTTCCATAGCCAGAATGTCCTTGCCTCCGAGTTTGCCAAAGATTAAGCTTCCTGCATGGCCCTCAACTGTACTTACTGGGAAGTTTGGTATTTCTGTATAGGGGATAACCTTCTCCTTATCAATTTCTTTTGCTAATTCACCTAAGCCAGTGCCTAGAATGATAGCAGTTTCAGGCTGTGTCGTCATCCTGTTTTTCAGCCATTCAGCGGTTTCTAAGATTCTTTTGTACATAACCTGTTATTTTTTCGTTGAACAATCTTTCTTTCTCTTGTAGTATTTTTGTGCGGATGGGAAGTACCCAAATGTGTTTGGTTATCTCTTCATGCAATTCGCATATATCCATCAGTTTGGTGGCATCCTTCTCTGTGGTTACGATAATATGAGGGTGGGGCAGAGCTTTTAAGCGGTTGAGGGCATTTTGCAGGTCATTCTTGTCATAGTAATGGTGGTCATGAAAGTCCATGCACTCCACCGAAGCAAAACTACTGTTCATGTCCATTTCCATCTGTCGGGGACATCCGATGCCGGTGAGCAGCAGTACGTGATTTTTGCTCATTTCGTGCCGGCTGCGTATCTCGTGTGTGGCAAGGTTTACCATACGCCCATATTTGAAACTACTGAAAAACAATCGTTGGTATGGTCTCAGTTTCAGTGCTTCTGCAATGATGCGGTATTGCATTGGCGACATGTCTTTGGGGCATTTTGTCACGATGACCATGTTGGCACGCTCCTTGCCCTGGGCCGATTCGCGTAGTCTGCCTGCAGGTAGGAGCAGATCTTGGCTTATAAGTCTATGATAGTCTGTAAGCAGGATGTTTCTTCCCGGCGAAACATATCTGTGCTGAAAGGCATCGTCCAGCAGAATAACTTGCACATCCTTGGTTTCTGAGTCATGCATTAGTCTTTTTATACCGTTGCGCCTGTTTGCATCTACGGCAATGTAAGTGTCGGGGAACTTCTGTGCCATTTGCCATGGTTCGTCACCAATCATTTCCATTGGCGTATTCTCTGTTGCCAGCACATAACCTTTGCTCTTACGCTTGTATCCTCTGCTCAGTACGGCTACCTTGTATCTTGGAGAGAGCAGTCGGATCAGATATTCTATGTGAGGAGTCTTCCCTGTGCCTCCTACAGTGATGTTGCCAACAGAGATTATGGGAATGTCGTATTTCCTGCTTTCCAGAATTCCCCAATCAAAAAGAAGATTGCGAACATGCATCACACAACCGTATATCCATGATATAGGTTTTAGCCATGTGTATGTTTTGATCAGTTCGCCTTCCATTGTTCGTTACTCTGTGAAAATTATGGTGCTGTAGTTGCAGGAAAATATAGTAAGTATCCTCTTGATGCTGGCTGTAAAGCAACGCAGATTCGTTTTTTCAGTACTTTTGTTTTGTGTATATAATAATTTTTACTCTAATTGACTTTAAGTTCTCTTTTTTTATATATCTTTGCAAAAGTTTTTTGTAAGGTTCATGCCACCTTGGCTCAGTTGGTAGAGCAACGCATTCGTAATGCGTGGGTCGCGGGTTCGAGTCCCGCAGGTGGCTCTTGGAAATTTTAGCGAGGAGTCCGTGGGGCTTCTCTTTTTTTATTTTGGCAACTATTGTTTATGCCAACAAAGGTACTGTTTTTATTTAAGAATTCAAAGGTATTCCCCGATTTTCCCCTAAGTAGAACCTTCTGATGCCTTGAAATGTGGTGTGAATCGTTGACTTATGGATGTTTAGTGCTATCTTTGTTGCATAAAATTAGATTTTCCAAGACCATCATGAATAGATTATTCTTATTAGTTTTCCTGCTGTTATGTTTTCTCGTTAATGCCATTCCTGGCGTGGCACAGCTCTCGTCATATATGCCAAGGGTGAATACAGTGCTGACATATAATATTAGGAATGCTACCACCGATGATGGGGAAGTGGATTTTTATGATGTCGTGTCAACTATTTTGCGTAGCGAAGCCGATTATGTCGCCTTGCAGGAACTGGATAGTATTACCGGTCGCAGCAAAGGCAGTGATGTGCTCCGGGAGCTGGCCATGCTTTCAGGATATTATCCAGTCTACGGTTCGTCGATAGATTATGATGGTGGCAGATATGGAATAGGAATACTATCCAAACATAAGCCTCAGAAAGTTCGCAAGGTATTATTGCCAGGCAGGGAAGAGGACAGGGTTATGCTCGTTACAGAGTTTAGGGACGTGGTATTTGCATGTACGCACTTATCGCTTACGGCCGAAGACCGCATGTCGTCTTTAAGCCTGATTTTGGACGAGGCCAAGAGGTGTGGCAAACCGTTTTTGTTGGCCGGCGACTTCAACGATGTCCCAGAATCAGAGTTTATTAAACAGATAGAATACGAATTCACCATCCTTTCACAAAAGGACAAATACACCTTTCCTGCACGTTCACCCAAGGCATGCATAGATTACATCGTTTCGTACAAAGGAAGTGGGGAGGCTCTTGTATTGCGTGAATCCCAAGTTTTGCCTCGTGGGCGCGTTTCCGATCATCTGCCTGTACTGGCTCGTTTTCAATTGAAGACACCGGTGGAACGGATTTTTAATGCAAAGCCTTATTTGCAGAACCCTACGCCAGATGCAGTTTCTGTTATGTTTCAGACCAGAACCCTTGCTCATGCATGGGTAGAGTACGGTCAGGATACCCTTAATCTGCGTCGGGCACGAATGGAGTATGAGGGTCAGGCTGTCTGTCATGAAGCAGACCATAAAGTTCGTCTTAAAGGCTTGCAACCGGGATGCAAGTATTACTATAGGGTGTGTGCCCAAGAGATTCTGCACTATGGCGCCTACGACAAGATTTTTGGAGATGCTTCTGTCACCCCGTTTTTCTCCTTTATTTTGCCGGAAGAAAATCAATCGGATTTTACGGCACTTGTATTCAATGATTTGCACAGAAACTCGGAGACAATAAGACTTATGTCGGAACTTGCAGACGATATCCCACACGATTTCGTTGTTTTCAATGGCGATTGCCTTCCCGATCCTGCTTCCAGAGAGGATGCTTTGCATATGTTGTATCGGCTTACTTCCGCTTTCCAAGCCGAGAGTGTTCCTGCGTTCTTTGTTCGTGGCAATCATGAAATCAGAGGTTTCTATTCGGCTGCTTTACCTTCTCTTTTTGACCAGCCGGGCGGTCACACCTACGGCGCTTTCTCGTGGGGGGATACTCGTTTCGTTATCCTGGATTGTGGCGAGGATAAACCGGATGAACATTGGGTGTATTATGGTCTTAATGACTTTAATGCATTTCGTCAGGCACAGGCAGATTTCCTTTCTGCAGAGTTGAAAAGCCGGAAATTCAAACATGCCAATCGTAGGGTGCTGATTCATCATGTCCCATTGTGGGGCAATTCGGACAAGTTCGTTCCGTGCGTAGATTTGTGGGATCCAATTTTGGAGAATGCAAAGTTTGATATTGCATTGAATGGTCATACGCACAGGTTTCGTTTTCATGAGGCTGACAAGGTTTCTAATCCTTTTCCCGTTTGTGTGGGCGGAGGACCTAAAGAATCTGAAGCTACGATGATTGTATTGACCAAGAAAGGACATAGTATGCATATCCGAGTTTTGGATACAGATGGGGCGGAGTTGAAAGCATTGGATATTTAGTGCCAGCTTATATAGTTAAAAGAGGCTGTTGAGGTGATACCTCTATAAGGGACTATCTGCTCATTCAGAAGTCTGAGCGAGGGGTATTAATATAATATATATAATGTATATCTCCCTCTATTCTTACTTTATTGTCGTTTTTACACCCATTCTTTGCTATTTTCTTAAAAAATCTTTCATGTTTCTTTGCCAGTTTGCAGAAAAGTCCTACCTTTGCACTCGCAAAACGGGAACAGCTCCTACAGACCGGCGGAGTTGGTTTTCCTGCGCAAATGAAGAAAGAGTTCTTTGAAAGATTTTCGTAGACAGAAATTGTAGTACAAGCGCCATATAGTAATATATATGGTGGAAA
>ERZ808043.10-NODE-10-length-108386-cov-10.412191_pt1 | contig 108386 bp, 93 predicted proteins | sample MGYA00380194_ERZ808043 | MGnify/ENA primary metagenome ERZ808043 (study PRJEB31490, sample SAMN06133370) | cow dung metagenome | isolation source: H3 | host: cow | place: China: Chengdu | collected 2015-05 ...
TATATATATATTATAAACTTATTTTCTCAATCCAAAACATAGCGTAAACAATGGACTGAGGAATGAGGAATGAGGAAACTATAAGCCCCCAATGTTATATTTAAGATATTGAAAATTAAGCATTATACACTATCTGGCACTATCTTTAACCACTTGCCACATCCCCCAATCCATACAGAAAGGGTGGACTTCCTACCCAAGGTTTCGTTGACTTTTGACGGGATTTTGAACGTTTAACGTTTATCGTTTAATATTGAACGAAGAGGGATGGAAAATAAATATTGCGGAATGGTGGACGATGGGAGGAGGGGATTTCGTATCTTTGAGTCAACTCGAAGATACTTTCACTCGTTGCAAAAAATATTCAAGCAAGCTTGATATTATTTCACTCATTTATTTGTATCTTTGTGTGGCAGAAACGAAGGATAAGATGCAGATTGATATGAATGAGTTGCAGGACAATTATAATCCATTGGCAATACCAAGTGAATTTGTTTCGGATGTACATTCTATTATAGAAAGAGGCAGGCAGCAGGCTTATGCGTCTGTAGGGCATATCTCTATCGCTACTTTTTGGAATGTTGGCCGACGAATCGTTGAGGAGGAGCAGCGTGGAGAAACCCGTGCTGCGTATGGCAAGCAACTCATCAAGAATCTGGCAGAAACATTGGTGCCACAATACGGCAACAGTTACAGCAAACGCAATCTTGACTATTATCGGAAATTTTATTTGCTTTTCCCCGACCTTGAGATTGTGAACACGCGTGTTCATAATTTGGAATGGTCGCATATTCGTCGCGTGTTGTCGGTGGCCAACACCGAGGCTCGTATGTGGTATCTGGAAAATGCGTCTCTCAACATGTGGAGCGTCAGGGAACTTGACCGCAACATCTCCACGCAATATTTTGAACGCCGGCTGGCGGTGCAATTGGATGCCAATGCCAATGGGCTGGCATCCATGTCTGGAAAGGACCCGCTTGAATATATCAAGAATCCTGTGGTGGCCGAATTTATGGGATTTCATCATGGTGCCGTCTATTCGGAATCAGAGTTGGAACAAGCCCTGATTGACAATCTGGAGAAATTTATCTTGGAGTTGGGGCGCGGATTTGCCTTTGTAGAACGCCAACAGCATATTGTTACGGAAACATCGGATTTCTACATCGATTTGGTCTTTTATAACTTCAAGATGAAACGATTCGTTATCTTCGAACTGAAAACGCATCGTTTGACGCATCAGGATATAGGGCAATTGGACATGTATGTACGCATGTATGACGACTTGATGAAGGGGGCAGATGACCAGCCAACGATAGGAGTTTTACTCTGTACAGATACCGACAACACAATAGCACGCTATTCGGTGCTTCATGAAAGCGAACAACTTTTTGCTGCAAAATACATGACTTATATGCCTACCGAGGAAGAACTCCGGCATGAAATAGAACATCAGAAGCAGTTCTTTTTAGAGCAACAGAAGGGCAAAACTGCTCATGACCAATAGGCACTGACCTGATAACCGGAATTTTCCTTCTTTGGGCAGGGAGGTATAGAAAAGCCCCCCAACCCTAAGAACCACTACTATGGCAAAATACAAACAATACGGCTACGACATCCAGGATGGCAAGGCCATCATACCCGAATGGGAGACAGAGATAAAGGATAAATACTACATTATAAAACAATAGATATGAGTAACAAGAAATTTATGGTCAAGTGCATCATGGCACTCATGCTTTGCCTCATAGGTTTGGCGTCTTGTGGAGACAAAGTTCCAGCTAACGAGATTCACTACAGAACCATCGACAACAGTGTCTTGCCGATAAAGAAATTATTTTACTTTGGCGAAGGGCGAATAGTGTCAAACAGTTATGTTCCAGAGAAGAATGTATGTATATTAAAGCTTGATCAGGATGTGACGGAGATTAAGGACAGCGCTTTCTGGGGTTGCGAGAGCCTCACGAGCATCACCATTCCTGAATCGGTGACGGAGATTGGGGACAGCGCTTTCTATGGTTGCTCTAACTTAACGTTTATAACCCTCCCAGAATCGCTCACTGAGATAGGAGAAAAGGTTTTTTGTAATTGTAGACTAAAAAGCATCTCTATCCCCCCATCGGTAACGAAGATTGGGAAAAGGGCTTTCGATGGTTGCTCCAACCTCACGAGTATCGCCATCCCCCCGTCAGTAACGAAGATTGGGGAAATGGCATTCTCTCGTTGCTCCAGCCTCACGAGCATCACCATTCCCCCATCGGTGACAGAGATTGGGAGCTTTGCTTTCGTTGGTTGCTCCAGCCTCACGGGCATCACCATCCCCTCATCGGTGACGGAGATTAGGCTTTGGACTTTCTTTGATTGCTCCAGCCTCACGGACATATCCATCCCCCCATCGGTGAAGGAGATTTGGGACTATGCTTTCTCTGGTTGCACCAGCCTCACCGAAGTACGTATCCCCAAGGACTGCCATGTGGATGAATTTGCCTTCGAGGATTGCCCCAACGTCCAGATCATCCGCTACTGACCCTATCTCCCTCATTATCAAACGCCCCTAAAATTTGCCCCTAATTGGGGCATTTTTTTTGCTTGGAAATTCATGGTACCCCTTATCTTGGAATAACGTAAGAAAAACTCGACGAAAACACGACGCATTTTTGACGAAAACACGACGGGGACAGAGTGAAAAGGGCAAAACGCGACAAATACACAACGAGAACAGAACGCCGAGTGGAATTCACTTCCATTCGGCTTTTTCTTGCCATACCTTTGCATCAGCGAAACAAAAACGAGGGGTGGCCACTCTCCGCAGACATGCAAGTTTTACCTTTTAGATTCATTACACAGACATGGAAAAGAGATTTCTGAAACTTATCGAAGAGCGACCGCTCGTTACACGTGAGTACACGGCACAGGATGGCACAAAGAAGGTGTTCTACTCCAAGGGCTACGTCTTTGCCACAGGCCTTGACGAGTTCTATGCCGAACTTACCGGCGATGCTGCACGCGATGCACAGCCGCTGGATGCCGAGGCACTGCACTGCATGCAGGGACAAATACGTCAGCGCTCCTTCACCGACAAGAACGGCAACCGCAGATTCGAGAACACAATAACCATACTGAAACTGACATAAGCAAAACAAACAACAGCAATGAGCAACAAGAGAATCACAGTCAACGGCCCTGTGCACCTGGACACAGTGACCATGTACAGCGACAACCAGATACTGGTGAATGCATGCCCTTGGGCGTGCGAGATGGCGGACGAGGTGGCTCCCGACGGCACAGTGAAACTGAAAGGGTGCACCACCATAGAGCCGGGTGCAGCGATGGTGTTCCGTCCCTACCGCCAAGGCACGGGCAGACGATACAAGGTGCTCTTCGAAACGGAGCATTGCACCATACTGCATACCAACGGGGGCACGGTGATAGAGAAATGGCGCTTCTCGAACAAGATGACAAGTGCCGAGATTCGTGAGGCCAGGCAGTGGGAGAACCAGAAACTGGATGCTTTCTACAAGAGCAGAAGGGAGGAGACGAAGTGGTGAACGTCAGGACCCCTAAGGGGGAGGTTTAACGTTTAACGTTTAACGATTAGAGTTGATAAAAACTATAACATCAAAAAAAGACAGAATTATGCAGTCACAATATTTTACTTGCATTGGCAGAGGGCATGGCGCCCCTGCCGTGCCTGCCACCCGAGAGCAGTGGGAGGCAGTGAGACGGGAACCTTGGCTGAAACAGATGTGCCAGCGCATAGAGAACGGCGACGAAGCGCTGAAGGCGCGCCTGCCAATATGGACACCCTCGTGTGCCGAGTTCCGTGGCAACCACCGTGCCGTGAAGGATGCCTTGAGGCCCTTGCCACGACTGATGCTGGACTTTGACCAGAAGGGGCACTCAAAGGAAATCCTTGCCAAGGCCATGGAACTGATGGAGCAGGGCAAATGGGACATCCTGCTGGTGGAGGAGAGCGTAAGGCGTGGCACACACGTGCTCATCACCCTGCCCCAGGGCATGACACCGCAGGAGGCACAAGGGCGCTTCTCTGCCGACGTAGGCTTCCAAGCCGACCCTGCACTGAAGGACGTAGCACGCTGCATATACATGGTGCCGGAGGAGAAGGTGTTGTATATGAGCGACAAACTATGGGAGGACCCCTCCCCAGCCCTCCCACAAGGGGAGGGAGTGGTTACAACCGATAATGGTGTAGATTCGCATACCCCTTCCGCTTTAATGAACGGAAAACTATCCACCCCCTCCGCTTCGCTCGTCCCACCTGTCTCAGGGGGACAGTCAGTTACAACCGACTCGTGCCCACACCAAACAGTACATTATACTCCCTCCCCTTGTGGGAGGGATGGGGAGGGGTCCGCTCTCGTTTCCGTTTTGGAAGAGCAGTTGGGCGGCATCCCCACCCACGGCAGCCGCAACAACTTCATCTTCACCATGGCATGCCACCTCAGGTATGTATGCAACGATGATCCGGAGTGGATTGCCCGCATACTGCCCACCTACGGCGAGAACAGGGAGAAGTGGATGGCAACAATCCGTAGCGCATGTAACCGCAACCAGACACCGCACATGTCCAGGCTGATGCAACGTGTGCTGGCCATCTGCAAGGAGCGTGAACGGGAGGAGCAGGAGGCAGAGGAGAATCCCGACATGCCACCGCAGATGCCAAGGGTATTGCCTCCGCTGATTAGACTTCTGATAAGCAAGACTCCCGACATCTACAAGCCTGCCGTGGCGCATGCCGTGTTCCCAGCCTTGGCAACGCACCTGTGGCAGACACGCTTCCGATACATAGACAACGTGGAGCACGAGGCAACCTTGATGAACGTGCTGATGGCAGGAACTGGTGCCGGCAAGAACTGCATCTCGGAACCCATAAACCGCATAATGGCAGACATCCGCCTGAGGGACGCTGAAAACCTCCGCCGTGAACAAGAGTGGAAGAAGGAAGTGCAGAGCAAGGGTGCCAACAAGGACAAGCGCCAGAGACCCGAGGGCTTGGTCATACAGGAAGTTGACCCCGACATGACCAACGCTGCCTTCGTTCAGCGCCTGGCAGATGCTGGAGAGCGTTTCCTGTACACGAAGATGAACGAGATAGACCAGTTCGATGCCCTGAAGGGCTCGGGCAGAGGCAAGGCGCAGTTCCAGATAATGTGCCTGGCATTTGACCCGCAGAATGCGTACGGTCAGACACGAATAGGCACTGGAAGCGTGACCGAAAAGGTGAGCATACGCTTCAACTGGAACGCCTCCACCACCATAGGCAAGGGCAGAAGGTATTTCAGTCAGGTGCTGACCGACGGCCCCATCAGCCGAATAAACTTCTGCACCATACCCGAGCGGGAGATAGGTGCGGACATGCCCGTGTACGGCACTTACGACGAGGTTTTCGACGAGGAACTCCGTCCCTACATAGAGAACCTCAACAAGGCGCGGGGTCTCATTGACTGCCCCAAGGCCCGCACCCTGGCAAAGCGGCTCGTTGAGGAGTGTGCCGACTTCTCCCGCCTCTCGCAAAGCCGTGTCTACGAAAACCTCTCATACCGTGCCAATGTGATTGCTTACCTGAAGGCCATGGTGCTCTTCGTGGCAAGTGGCGGCAAGTGGGACAAGACCGTGGAGAACTTCATCCGCTGGAGCCTGCAGTACGACCTCTGGTGCAAGATGCGCTTCTTTGGCAGAGAAATTGAACTGGCGGACAGCGCAATAAATATCTTTAGGCGTAATGGCCCCCAGAACATGCTGGACTTGTTGCCCGATGTGTTTACCGTAGGGGAACTTAGGAGGCTAAGCGATAATCGAGAAATGTCTAACAAAAGGGTTTCTAAACTGCTATACAACTGGAAAAGCAGAGGCTACATTAAACTGCATGGCGAGGAAATGCCGCAGGACCAGAAGGATATGGAGTGCTACGAGAAGACAGAGTTCTATAAAAAGAAATTCGGTTCACAAAAAGAATTATTATAGGTAGGTTCTATAAATTAGCTTTGAGTTATTTGATGTCTATTACGCAGTAGATTTCTAATTTGAACGAACGAACATAGTGGTCTATGTGAGTAAGTAAAAATGAGAAATATACAAGTAAGAGGCATTAAAGAACCAAAGTCATTAGAATTCTACCTAAAATAAAGGAAACTAATTTTTAGAACCTACCTATAATGCAACTATCAAATAACTTCCGTCTGAGCGAGTTCACTCGCTCGGACACCGCCAAGAGACTTGGCATAGAGAATGAATGCTCCAGCGTGGAGCAAGTGCTTAACCTTGCATACCTGTGCCACATGGTGCTGCAGCCCTTGCGAGACAGGTTCGGTCCTATCCGCATAACGAGCGGCTACCGTTGCCCGGAACTGAACAGCGCCGTGGGTGGCGTGAAGAACTCCCTGCACCTCCGAGGCGAGGCGGCAGACATACATCTGCCATCGGTGGAGAAAGGGCAAGAGTATCTTGCTTTCCTGAAGACCCTGCCCGCCGTGGATGAACTGATATGGGAGCAGAAAGGGAACGTATGCTGGATACATGTGTCGGCAAGGAGGGTGAAGGGGGGCCAACTACCATGAACAAAACAAGAGGCATGCAATTCTGGAAGGCGGCCATGCGATACTATCCCGACTTTTCTCGCTCTACTGCCGTTCGCAGGTTTCGTGAAGAAATACACAATACGCCAGAACTTCTGGAAGAACTAAAGCGCTTGGGTTACGATGAGCGCAGGCGGTATTTCCCGCCTGGGCAGATGGCCGTTATCATAAAGTACCTTGGAGACTAACGTTTAACGGTGAGCGGTGAGCGTTGAAAGTTTAACGTTTAACGGTGAGCGTTGACTGCTTGCTAATGCAAAAACAAGATGGCACCACGCAATGTGATGCCATCTTTTTTTATATGCGCCGATAGGGTGTTCCTCAGTTCCTCATTCCTCAGTCCGTTTCTACCGCAAGGCAAAAAAGGGAGCAACCGTAGGTTGCTGGTCATTACTATGCTTCTATTTCATTACCGGACGGATAGGATGGTCGGTATTGCGTCCCTTTGTACATATATTGATCATATCTTTGGACATAAACAAAGCGTATGCATCATAGTTCCCTAAAGACTTGCTGTTCATGGGGATGGAAGTCCAGTAACTCGCCATTGTATCGTTGTCGCCGAACGGGAAGAAGATGTAGTTGCCGTTTATCTTGCTGATGGCCTTGCATCCTGTGACTCTGCCCAGAGTGGTGTATTCCCATGTGCAGTTGTCCATCAGTTCCTGAATGTCAACTTTTGTAGGCATCCTCCAAGCACCTCCCCACATGGATGCCGCGGCATCATACTGGGCACTGCCGCCAATGCCGCTCATCCATTTGCCGTACGATTCTGCACGATGGGAAACATCGGGGATTTCAGGAGCAATGCATGCCCATTGGAAGGTGTGGCCAAGTTCTTCGGACGATTTGGCGCCCACGTTGCAGGCAGCCCATTTGATGCCAGAGGGCAAGCCCAGGTCCACCCACTGGTGACCGTCGGACTGGCCTTGCGAGGGAACGGTTATCATGGCATCGTTGTCAATGACGGCACGGACAGCGAAACCCGACGAGCGCTCGCCTACTCCCATCTCGCCCAGGGCAGCGCCGTAATGGTACTCGTGGGCACCGTTCTTATAAGAATCCTTTTGTGGCGTAGAGGTCCAGTAGTTGCCGCATACGGTGGCATTTTCATGCTTGGAACCGTATTCCTTGTGGCCGGTGGCCGGCAGGAAAAGTGTTCTCTTGTTCTTGGTGTTGGTAAATTCCTGTCCCAGACGTCCATTCTTTTTCACATACTGCGGGAAGGGGCAGTATCTCACCAACTCATCAAACTCCTCCTTGGTGGGCATTCGCCATCCCTTTCCCCACTTGGCGGTGGCCACGTCGTAGGTGGCATTTCCAGAGATGTCGTCCATGTCCTTTCCGTGGGTCTTGCTGTTATCAGGCATGTAGGAGGTCTTGGTTACTGTTTCGCCCCATGCATAGAGACCGCCAGGAGCCGATGGGGTGGTAGCGCCGATGTTGCAGGTGGCCCAACGTGTTCCTGAGGGCAGACCCAGGTCTATCCATTCGTGACCATTGGTCTTGCCCGTGACTGGAGCCTGGTCCTTAGGCGGATTTTCTACCACCACAGGACGGATGATCTCTCCCTTTTCTTCCAATATTCTCAGATGACGTTCATTTTGTTCTTCAAAAGACTGATTGCTGCTGGCAGCCTCCTGAGTTTGGGACTTTTTCTGTTGCTGTTTGCTGGTGCCAGATGTGTTTTTAGTACCCTTGTTCACATGCTTGTTGACCTCACGGCTCACATCGTTTACCGTTTTCCCCAGTTTCCTTAAGAAACTCTGTGCCGAAGCATCGGTCACTCCCACTGACAGGAACAGTGCCAGTGCCATTCCAATAAATCTTTTCATATGCAGTTGAGTTAAGGTTTGTGTCTGTAATAGTTAGTTTTAGATATCGCAAAGTTAGCAAAAAAAGCGAACCATTGTCCGATTACATCAAAAATATCGTCACAACAAGCACAAAAGTAGGCCAACTTGCCACAAGAACCCTGTTTTTGAGCAGGGAACCCTGCCGATACCTAAGGAAAACCCCGACCACGAAGGCTGCTTATGCGATTTTCTCCCCCCAGTTTTGCCGTCTAAAATTATTGTAGTACCTTTGTAGCGCAATAATTTACACACACAACACGACATGGAAAAGAATTTCAAGAGAACAACCGTAACCTCGGCCCTGCCCTACGCCAACGGTCCTGTACATATCGGACACCTGGCTGGCGTGTATGTGCCGGCAGACATATATGTGCGCTACCTGAGACTGAAGGGGCGCGACGTACTCTTCATTGGCGGCAGCGACGAGCATGGTGTTCCCGTAACAATCCGTGCCCGCAAGGAGGGCATCAGCGTGCAGGAGGTGGTAGACCGCTACCACGGTATCATCAAGGACTCGTTCGAGAAGTTTGGCATCTCCTTTGATGTCTACTCACGCACCAGCGGACCTGTGCACCATCAGTTTGCCAGCGACTTCTTCAAGAAACTCTACGAGGAGGGCAAGTTCGTGGAGAAGGTAACCGAGCAGTTCTTTGACGAGGCTACAGGCCGTTTCCTCTCCGACCGCAACATCAAGGGCGAGTGCCCCCGTTGCCATGCCGCCGACGCATACGGCGACCAGTGCGAGAAGTGCGGTGCAACGCTCTCTCCTGAGGAACTCATCAACCCCTACAACGCCGAGACAGGCAACCCCCTGGTGCAGAAGGAGACTAAGCACTGGTATCTGCCCCTGGACAAGGACCAGGAGTGGCTGGAGCAGTGGATTCTGCAGGAGCACAAGGAATGGCGCCCCAATGTGTACGGACAGTGCAAGAGTTGGCTGGACGGAGGTCTGCACCCCCGTGCCGTGACACGCGACTTGGATTGGGGTATTCCCGTACCTGTGGAGGGTGCTGACGGAAAGGTGCTCTACGTGTGGTTTGACGCTCCCATAGGCTACATCAGCAACACCAAGGAACTGTGCGACGCACGCCCCGAACTGGGTTCGTGGGAGACTTGGTGGAAGGACCCCGAAACACGTCTGGTACACTTCATAGGCAAGGACAATATCGTGTTCCATTGCATCGTGTTCCCTGCCATGCTCAAGGCTCACGGCGAATACATCCTGCCCGACAACGTGCCATCCAACGAGTTCCTGAACCTGGAGGGCAACAAGATTTCCACCAGCAAGAACTATGCCGTATGGCTGAACGAATACCTCGTGGACATGCCTGGCCGTCAGGACGAACTGCGCTACGTGCTCACCGCCAACGCTCCAGAGACAAAGGACAACGACTTTACCTGGGCTGACTATCAGGCACGTTGCAACAACGAACTGGTAGCCGTTTATGGCAACTTCGTGAACCGTGCCCTGCAACTCACTCAGAAGTACTATGAAGGCCGTGTGCCCGCCTGCGGCGAACTTACCGACTACGACCGCGAGACCCTCGCTGAGTTCTGCGGAGTGAAGGAGAAACTGGAGGCTCTGCTTGAGAACTTCCGCTTCCGCGATGCGCTGAAGGAGGCTATGAACCTGGCTCGTATCGGCAACAAGTACATTGCCGACTGCGAACCCTGGAAGGTAATTAAAACCGACCCCGAGCGTGTGAAGACCATCATTAACATCTCCCTGCAACTGACCGCCAACCTGGCCATTGCCTTCGAACCTTTCCTGCCCTTCAGCAGCCAGAAGTTGAGAGAGATGCTCGCCATGGAAACATTCTCATGGGAAGACCTTGGCAGCACAACACTCATGCAGGAAGGACACCAGATGCCCAAGCCCGAACTGCTCTTCACCAAGATAGAGGACGAGGCAATAGCCGCTCAGGTGAAGAAACTGGAGGACACCGTGAAGGCCAACGAGGAGGCAGCCTACGTGGCAGCACCCGTGAAACCCACCGTATCCTTCGAGGATTTTGAGAAACTTGACATCCGTGTAGGCCTCGTAAAGGCATGCGAAAAAATAAAGAAGAGCAAGAAACTCTTGAAGTTCACCCTGGATGACGGCAGCGGCCAGGACCGCACCATCCTGTCTGGCATAGCACAGTGGTACGAGCCCGAGCAGTTGGTTGGCAAGCGCGTCCTCTTCATTGCCAACTTCGAGCCCCGCAAGATGATGGGCGAGGAATCGCACGGCATGATACTCTCTGCCGTAAACTTCAACGGCGACCTCTCCGTTACCACCACCATTGACGAGGTGAAAGGCGGAAGCCAGGTAGGCTGATAACAAAGTTACGAGAAACAAACATATCACAATGAGCATACAAGAAAAGATTATAGCAGCCGCATTGAGCGGCGTGAAGGAACTCTATGGCGCCGAGGTGCCCGAGAAGATGATACAGTTGCAGGAGACTCGCCCCGAGTTTGAGGGCGAACTGACTCTTGTTGTGTTCCCCTTGCTCAAGACCAGCAAGAAGGCCCCGGAGGCAACTGCTCAGGACCTGGGTGCATACCTGACGGAGAAGTGCCCCGGACTAATCAGCAAGTTCAATGTGGTGAAGGGTTTCCTTAACCTTTCCATCGCCGCCGAGCAGTGGATTAAACTTCTGGAAGAGATTGAGCACAACCCCAAGTTCGGTTTCCTGCCCGTTACCGAGGAGTCACCTCTGGTAATGATTGAATACTCCAGCCCCAATACCAACAAGCCTCTGCATCTTGGTCATGTGCGCAACAACCTGCTTGGCTGGGCACTGGCACAGGTGATGGAAGCCAATGGCAACCGTGTGGTAAAGACCAACATCGTGAACGACCGTGGCATACACATCTGCAAGAGCATGCTGGCTTGGCTGAAGTATGGCAATGGCGAGACTCCAGAAACCAGCGGCAAGAAGGGTGACCACCTGATTGGCGATTACTACGTTGCCTTCGACAAGCACTATCGCGAGGAGGTGAAGCAACTTGTTGCCCAGGGTATGGACGAAGAGAAGGCCAAGCAGGAGGCTCCGCTCATCAAGGAGGCTCACGAGATGCTGGTACGCTGGGAGCAGAACGACCCCGAGGTTCGTGGTTTGTGGAAGACAATGAACGACTGGGTATATGCTGGTTTCGACGAGACCTACAAGGCCCTTGGCGTAGGTTTTGACAAGATCTACTACGAGAGCGACACATATCTGGAGGGACGCGAGAAGGTGGAAGAAGGTCTGGAAAAGGGTTTCTTCTATCGTCGTGAGGACGGTTCCGTATGGGCAGACCTCACCAACGAAGGTCTGGACGAAAAACTTCTGCTCCGTAGCGACGGTACCTCTGTGTATATGACCCAAGACATAGGCACTGCAAAGTTGCGCTTCCAGGACTTCCCCATCGACAAGATGATATACGTGGTGGGCAACGAGCAGAACTACCATTTCCAGGTTCTCTCCATCCTGTTGGACAAACTGGGCTTCAAGTGGGGCAAGGACCTCGTTCACTTCAGTTACGGAATGGTGGAGTTGCCCAACGGCAAGATGAAGTCTCGCGAAGGCACCGTGGTGGATGCCGACGACCTGGTGGCAACCATGATAGAGGATGCCTACAAGATGTCCGAGGACAAGATAAAGAAACTTGAAGGCATCACCGAGGAGGAGACACGCGAGATAGCACGCATCGTGGGCATGGGTGCCCTGAAGTACTTCATCCTGAAGGTGGATGCACGCAAGAATATGCTGTTTGATCCCGAGGAGAGTATCGACTTCAACGGAAACACTGGTCCTTTCATCCAGTACACCTATGCCCGCATCCGCAGTATCTTGCGCAAGGCAGCCGAGCAGGGCATCGCCATTCCCGAGATTCTGCCCGTTGGCACTGAACTGAGCGAGAAGGAAATCAGCCTCATCCAGCACCTAAACGGCTTCACCGCCACCTTGCGTCAGGCAGGTGCTGACTACAACCCTGCATCTATTGCGAACTACTGCTACGAGTTGGTGAAGGAGTACAACCAGTTCTATCACGACTTCAGCGTGCTCCGCGAAGAGAATACAGACAAGCAGGCCGTTCGTCTGGCCCTCAGTTCTGCCGTAGCCAAGGTGGTAAAGAACGGTATGTCGCTTCTGGGCATCGAGGTACCCGAGAGAATGTAATCAACTCAGATGAACGAGATAAAGGAAGCCCTTTGTGTGGATGCCGCCTGTAGCGGAAACCCAGGCCCCATGGAATACCGTGGGGTTCACTTGCCCAGTGGCAAGGAGGTGTTCCGCTTCGGCCCCATACAAGGGACCAACAACATAGGCGAGTTCCTGGCCATTGTGCATGGTCTGGCACTGATGGATCAGAAGGGTATCCGCATGCCCATCTATAGCGACAGCGTCAGCGGTCAGGCATGGGTCAGGAACAAAAAGGCAAAAACTACCCTGGCACGCACACCAGAGACAGAGAAAGCCCTCGACCTTGTTGCAAGAGCAGAGAACTGGCTCCGCACACACCAGGTGAACGTGCCCATCATGAAGTGGGACACCGAAAACTGGGGCGAGATACCTGCCGACTTCGGAAGGAAGTAAGTCCGATATGAAACGTACACTATACATCCTGGCACTGACAGCACTCCTGCTTGTCGCCACCATCTTGGGCAAGGTGGAGTTTCTGGCATATAACCGAGACATCATGTTCTTCACCATGTCAGAAATGACACAGGTGCTCTGGCATGGACTGCCGTTGGACATGAGCACCGTGGCCATGGTCGTACTGCCGATATGGTTCATAACACTGCTCACCATGAAATGGCCCTCCATGCCCCTACGATGGATAGTGGGGCCATACATTGGCATTGTCACCTTCCTGATGGGATGTGTAACCGGAGCCACCGTCATCATGTACGAGAACTGGAAGTTCCTGCTTGACGCCTCCGTATTCAGTTACATGTCGTCGCCAGGAAACGCAAGCGCCAGTGCATCGACATACTACATAGTCACACGCATCGGCCTTATCCTGCTGTCCTCCATCCTGTTGTCGTTCCTATCGATAGTCATCACACCAAAGAGTATAGAAAGGGAAAACGTTACAAACGGAAAACGTAAATCTAAACGCTCACCGTCCACCACTTACCGTTTACCATTCTGTCTGACAGGCTTGTTGCTCTGTTTCATGCTTTGGGGGGTGAACGGCCGTCGTGCCGATGAGCGCAGTGCCTTCCATAGCGAGAAGATACTGCTGAACCATGCTGCCATAAATCCAGTAGGACACATGCTCCGCTCCCTGTGGACATACAGCAAGGACTTTAAAGAGCAGTTCCGCCTCATGCCCGAGAACGAATGCAATAGTATCTTCGCACGAATATTCCTCACTGACACCGAAGACATAACAGACACACTGCTTCGCACCAAGCGCCCCGACATACTGACCATACAGCTGGAAAGCATGGGAGCGCCCTTCATCGAGAGTCTTGGCGGAGCAAAGAACGTAACACCCGAACTCTGTCAGTGGATGCAGCGAGGTGTGAACTTTACCAACGCCTGGGCAACCAGTTTCCGCACCGACCGTGGTACTGTCAGTGCCCTGTCGGGTTATGTGTCCTACCCCACCACCTCGCTGATGATGACGGACGCCTGTCTGCCTCTGCTCCCAAGCCTGGCAAAAACGCTGAAGAGATACGGCTACACAGCCGACTACATGTACAGTGGCAACTCCAACCACATGAACAAGCGCAAGTACATGGAGGCAGTGGGATTCCGCATGTGGGACATAGAAGATATAGACGTTGCCCCCGAGGAGCGTGACGTTTGGGGTGCCAACGACAGCATTGCCATGGATCGTATGCTCCGACTCATCCAACGTACCAAGGAGGAGAACGGAGCAGGAAAGCCTTTCTTCTGGGCATGCCAAACCATCAGCAGCCACGAACCATGGGAAGTTCCATATCATCGTCTGGACAACAAGGTTAACAATGCCTTTGCCTATACCGACCATTGTGTGGGACAATTCCTGGATAGTCTGAGCCGCACTCCCATATGGGACAATTTGCTTGTCGTCATCTTTGCCGACCACGGACACACCTACGGTCTGACCTTCGACAACCCCGAGTTCTTCCACATGCCTCTATTTTTCGTGGGTGGTGCTGTAAGTAAGTGCAAAACATACGACACCATCATTGCACAGAATGACATTGTTGCCACCATACTGAGCCAGATGGGAATACCTCACAATGAAGAGTTCCCATGGAGTCGCAACATCTTCAGCCGCAACTACACCTATCCCTTTGCTTATTGCAATTATCCTGCCGGTGCTTTGTTTGTGGACGAAAGCGGAAAGACCATGATAGACGTGCACTCAGGTTACATCATGGCAGACGAGCCTGAGGCAAGTCAGGAAAGGTTGAAGAACCTACAGGTAATGCTACAACATAGTTATAATACAATTCCACAGGAAAAGCAATGAAACAAGCCTTTAGATATATTCTTACCATCATATTAGTATTAGTAGGCTTTTCTTTAATAGTTAAGGTAAGTTTCCTTTATTATAATGCAAAACAATGTCCGTTTGAACCATTCAGCATTGTTTCTGTTCTGTGGCATGGCTTGTGCATGGACATTAGTGTGGCCACCATCATTGCAAGCATTCACTGGTTGGTTACAGTTTTTGCCATATTCTTTCCCAAGCTCCCTCTAAGGGCAGTTCTTTCCCCCTGGTGTATAATGTTATCTGCATGGATGTCCTTTGCCTATTGGGGAGATGTCATGCAATACGAGGCATGGGGGTTTAAAATCAACTACGCCCTATTCAGCTACATGTCTTCACCAGGTGAAGGAACGGCGGGAATGACATGGTGGTATATTATAGGATGGTCCACACTGCTAATAGGTACTGTACTGGTATTGGGAAGCGCACTTATATGCGTAACTCCTAAGCGACTGAGAATAGATGAGGGAATGGGACAACGAACATGGAAGACAGCGCTGATGACCATAGCCTTGTGCTTGTTGGCCTCGGTCTATTGGATGATACCTAAAGACAGCTCCATGCGTAGACATTATAGCGACAAACTATTCCTGAACAACGCCACGCAAAACCCTCTGTTCACTCTGGCCATAAGCAGCATAGAGTCAAACAGGAAGTTCTGCAACCAATTCAACTCCATGTCTCAGGAAGAAGTGGAGAAATACTTTGCACAATTATATCCTGCCACGAATGGAATTACTGATACATTATTGAAGACAACCACTCCCAATATCCTGGTCGTTCAGCTGGAAAGTCAAAGCAGCATCTTTGTGGAAGAATTAGGAGGATTCAGCGGAGTTACTCCCAGGCAAAGCCAGCTGAGCAGGGAAGGTATCCTATTTGAAAACGTCTATGCCAATAGTTTCCGTACGGACCGTGGCACGGTATGTACATTCTCAGGAAACATCAGCTATCCGAGCACTAGCCTAATGCTTGACCCAGGCGCTCGTAGAAAGCTGCCTTCTTTAGCTAAAAGCCTTTCTGCCGCAGGATACAGCACAGAATACATCTATGGGGGAAATCTAACGGGCATGCAAGCCAATAAATACCTTGATGCCGTAGGATACACACAACAAACCGACATGCACTACTTTGCCCCGAAAGGAACCGCCATCGTTACGGCTGCTCCGGACAGTTTGTCGGCAGAACACGTATTTAAGGTAATCAAGCAGAAACCCATAGACGAAAAGTGGCACATTGCCTATCAAACCATTACAAGCCATGAACCTTTTCAGGCCCCATCAAGGATATTGGAAAATGATACCCTTAATGCCTTTGCCTATACCGATGCGGCTATTGGACGACTGGTGGACAGCCTGAAAACCAAACCTCAGGTGTGGGACAACCTGCTGATGGTAATTATTCCAGACCATGGCTGCATGTTCCACCGGAACTATGAAAACGCAAACTATTTCCACACATCTATGATATGGGCAGGAGGCGCCATCAAGACCCCTGGCATGCGAGTGAATAAGATAATGAATCAGAGCGATATGGCTGCCACTCTTCTTGCCCAATTAGAGATTTCGCATGACGAGTATTTATGGAGTAGAAATATCTTCTCTCCATCTTACACCACACCATTTGCATACAGTACATGGCCATCGGGCTATATCTTCGTTGACGAGACAGGGGCTTCGTCATACGACCTCTATGGTGACTATATTATACAGAAGGGAGATTCGCTGGGTATGTCCAAACGTATATCCCGAGGACGTGCCATTTTACAGAAAAGCTATAAAATGCTGATGTAGGCTATTCACATCAGCCATGAAAAAGATTTCAGCAGGAGCAAGCACACCTTATTAAGACAGAAAACAACAACGACTTATACAATCCTCCCGAGGACCGACCTTTGACATCCCGAGGACCGAGGCGAGAGTACCCGGTTCTTTCGGTCGGGTCCTCGGGAGGACTGGTTTATACCGTTATTGCTACCATGAAATTCTCTTTATGCAATATTCTGAGAGAACAGGGACAGGGTAAGAAATCCGTCACTGGTGCACCATCAAAATCGGCCTTTTCATTTTTCTCATCTTCACCGTTCCTCACCAGAAGCATAAGGATCATAGCAAGTCAGTTTGAGATTGTCCAAATAAAGGGTTGAACCTATGTTCGCCTTGAAATGGGCACCTTGCCAACTGGAAGATGCGCCTATGACTATACTGTAGCCATAGTTAGCCAGTTTGTCCATGTCTATGCGTTCTGCCGTCTTTTCATCTATTAGAGTGTCCGGTTTCTCCTTGGTACGGTCAAAAGGATTATAGTCCAGATAGAGTTCAAAATGCTTCCATTCACTCGTGACACCATGCTTGGGTGACATTGTGGGCAAGTCCTTTTTGGGGTTCGTTTCATCGTAATCATGCTTCAGTCGTGCTATTGCCACTATCTTGTCGCTTGAAAGCACATCATTGCCGTTCAACATATAAGTACCTCCACAATTGTCGTATAGCACGCAATAGAGGTCTGGTTCATCCATAAACATGCCCTCGGTATCACTGACATTGCCCATATTCTCCATACGCAAGTCGGCCTCAAGTTTCACGGGCAGATAGCGGAATGGGACACCAAACTTGGTGGCAAGACGGAAATTCTTCAGGGCATTAGTAACGTCAAAAACTCCATTGAACAGACTGCCCGATGCATTGGGAATACCCACCATAGCGCCAAAGGAACCTGTGCTCTTTGTCTGCATTCTCACGCAATCAGTGCCATCGGGACCAGTACCCTTGCTGGCGATTGTTGGATAGTCATCAGCAGGTGCAGAACTCATGGATAGTTTGAAACCGGGATTAGCATTACGCCATACAGCATCTCCCGTCTGGAAAAGCGGCAACAAATGTGGGTCGGTTTCCTTCCATTCATAATAAGAGCGAGACTTATCCAAATCATAATTGCCATTGAAAGTATAAAGCATAGAGAAGTATTTGGAGTCTTGCTCTGGAGAATCGGGAGTTTCCGGAGTTTCCTGAATAGCGAATGTAATGGAATCTATCTCAAACACAGAACGTTTGGTATACGAACCATTCTTCCATTCATAAAAGTACTGTGTCTGTGCCATAGTTAGCATAGTTATGGCTAAAAACGGTAAAAGGACTAATATCTTCTTCATATCTGGTATCGATTTGTCTGTTTTGTATACTTTTTCTTCACTAATGCACTAATCCGTGTTGTGCGCAATCTCTTTTACGTATGTTGCTATGCGCACCCGTATCCCTCGGTCTATCAATTAAGACTATTACAGAGCAAAGATAATGAATTTATATGAATTCGTGATGTCTTAAGCGCATTTTATATCTTATATATATAAATAAGGTATAAAGCAAGAGTCAAGACCACGGATATTTAGGTTCAGCCCGTCAATACTATGCCCCTCGGTTCCCCCTGAGGGCATCATCCCGTCCTCGAGATAACAATGCCACGTTATATAGGGATATAAAAAAAGGTTCCCCACCGGTGAGGATGGGGAACCTGAATATAGGGGGATTAATATCCTTGCCTTGGAATTACAGCTGGGGACCAGCAGCAACGAGAGCCTTACCTGCCTCGTTGGTGGTGTACTTGGCGAAGTTCTTGATGAAGCGAGCAGCCAAGTCCTTAGCCTTCTCCTCCCACTCAGCAGCAGTAGCGTAAGTGTCGCGAGGATCAAGAATAGCAGGATTTACGTTGGGCAGAGCGGTGGGAACCTCGAAGTCGAACAAAGGAATCTTCTTGGTCTCAGCCTTCAGGATGCTGCCGTCCAGGATAGCGTCGATGATACCACGTGTATCGGGAATTGAGATACGCTTGCCGGTACCGTTCCAACCAGTGTTAACCAAGTAAGCCTTAGCACCTGATACGTTCATCTTCTTAACCAGCTCCTCAGCATACTTTGTGGGGTGCAACTCCAGGAATGCCTGGCCGAAGCAAGCAGAGAATGTGGGAGTGGGCTCGGTGATACCACGCTCTGTACCTGCCAACTTAGCGGTGAAGCCGCTCAGGAAGTAATACTGGCACTGCTCGGGAGTCAGGATAGAAACGGGAGGCAGTACGCCAAATGCGTCAGCAGACAGGAAGATAACGTTCTTAGCTGCGGGAGCAGAACCACCGGGCTGAATGTTGTTGATGTGGTTGATGGGGTAAGAAACGCGAGTGTTCTCGGTAGCGCTCTTATCGTTGAAGTCGATAGTACCATCCTCAGCAACGGTTACGTTCTCGAGAAGAGCGTTGCGCTTGATAGCACCGTAGATGTCGGGCTCGTGCTCCTTAGACAGACCGATAACCTTTGCATAGCAGCCACCCTCGAAGTTGAACACGCCGTTGTCGTCCCAACCGTGCTCGTCATCACCGATAAGGCGACGCTTGGGGTCGGTAGACAAAGTGGTCTTACCTGTACCAGACAGACCGAAGAAGATAGCGGTGTTCTCACCGTTCATGTCGCAGTTTGCAGAGCAGTGCATAGAAGCGATGCCCTGGAGAGGCAGGTAGTAGTTCATCATAGAGAACATACCCTTCTTCATCTCACCACCGTACCAGGTGTTGATGATAACCTGCTCGCGGCTGGTGATGTTGAATGCTACGCAAGTCTCAGAGTTGATACCGAGCTCCTTCCAGTTCTCAACCTTAGCCTTAGAAGCGTTGTAAACAACGAAGTTGGGCTCGAAGTTAGCCAGTTCCTCAGCGGTGGGCTGGATGAACATGTTGGTAACGAAGTGTGCCTGCCATGCTACCTCAACGATGAAACGAACAGCCATACGGGTGTCGGGGTTTGCACCGCAGAAGCAGTCAACAACATAAAGGTTCTTGTTAGAAAGCTCGTTCTTGGCGATATCCTTCAGAGCTGCCCAAGCCTCCTCTGTGATGGGCTTGTTATCGTTCTTGTATTCATCAGAAGTCCACCATACGGTATCCTTAGAGTTCTCGTCCATAACGATGAACTTGTCCTTAGGAGAACGGCCTGTGTAAACGCCAGTCATTACGTTAACTGCGTCCAACTCGGTGTTCTGACCCTTCTCGTAACCCTGAAGACACTCCTTGGTCTCCTCAGCGAACAACTGCTCATAAGAGGGGTTGTGTGCAATCACGGTAGAACCGGTGATGCCATACTGTGTCAAATCTAATGTTGCCATTGTCGTTTGTTGTTTAAAAGTTTGGTTTATCGTATTTTCTCGTTTGCAAATATAATAAATTCTACCGACATAACCACGAATTTCTTAGGATTATGTTCTGGAAATAACTCTTTTTGCTACCTTAACATTGCAACGATAGCATCCTTTTGTTCTTGGTTCAATTCGTTCCTATCCAAAAGAAACTTTACGAAGGATACCGGGTCTCCCTGGAAATAATCGTCTTGAGCCTTTCCCAATACGCGCTGACAGTACTCTTCTTTACTGATCAAAGGGGTATAATATTGCATGGAGCCTACACGCTCCATTTTACAAAATCCTTTGCGTACAAGTATCTTCATAAAGGTAGCTGTTGTGGTATAGGCAGGTTTGGGTTCTTCAAAACCATCTTGAATATCACGGCAAAAACCACCTTTAGTTGGAAGGTTCCACAAATTCAGCATGCACTGAAACTCTGCTCGGGTCAAAAATCCATTATCAGCCATTTGAGTTGGGGTGTTAAGTGACTTACAAGTATTATTCTACTCTGCAAAGTTAACACATTCATCGGGCAAGAACAAACCTAATTATAGATTCGTTCATACAAAGGGCTTCAATTTAACAATCTTTCAAAAGAAAGAGCTACATGTTAACTACTATTTTCTATTTGCCTTCTCCCTTTCACGCTCCTTATTACGTTCCTTTGGGGTCTTCTGTTTGTCAGCTTTCTGCTTGATAAGCTCTGCCGGTTTCTGATTCAAGACAGGAATACCACGTATATCCCAATCCTGTTCTAAATCCCAACCTGCCCTGACAATCATAGGTTTTGGGAAATAGTAGACTTGTTCTGGATGAGTGCATGACGCGTATTCTCCAACGTCCCAAGCATTATTGCCGTTCAGATCGGCAAAACAGCGCAGATAATAATTATCCGGTCGCAAGAAATAAAACTCCACACTCCCAGCAGATGACACCCTTTGCCACGCAATCGGCTTGTCGGAACGGTCCAACAGTTGAACTATCATACAAGTGTCAGTTGACATCAAGTTCACCACCAACGTGCCATAATCCTCCAACTTGTTCACTTGAATTTCCTTTCTCTCCTTGTGACATGATGCACCCATAACCCCAGTTAAGGCCAAAGAATCCACAACAATGGCATATCTGCTTCCTGGTACCCACTCAGCATACAGAGTGTATGACTTGGAATTATGAGGAGTTGGCAATATCAGACAAGGTTCCTCGTACAGATTAGAGTCGCGATGCACATAAAGGTGTATCATCGAGGTATCTATGGCCGTTATCGGCTCTGTTGCCTGAATCAAAACATTCTTGTTCGGGGCCATTGAACCTGTTGGGGTTATTTTCAGAGTCAAGAACTGTTCCTCATGCGGATTCTTGGCTGGAGGCAAAGGCTCTTTACTTTTTTTCGCCTTCTTTTCGCGCTCCTTAACCCACTCGTCTATCTTTTCCTGACGCTCAGCCTTGATTTTAGCCCATGGAGTACGTGATACCAAGGTAAATGTGTCCGTCTTCCAAGCAAGATTACCCAAGGTATCGGTATCCAAGGCACGAACTTCCATCATAAGACTATCTGTGCTATGGGTAAAGACCGTATCTGTTATCCAATAAGTAAGAGTATCCTGCGTTCTATTTGCATCAAGCACAAGGCAAGACTCGTCAAAATTCAATCCCTTAATAATAGGCAGTGTATCTAATGGAGCCGTAAAATACATACGAAACCAATCTGGCCCTGGACGCTCTGTCTTCAGCAGATGTACATCTTGTTTTGCCTCAAGGAATGACCTCAGTATAATGTCATCTGGATAGTAGTGCATGTATGGCACCACCCTTATGGAATCATAGTATACAGAGTCGCGCCAACACGTATCCATTCTCAGGGCGGGCTTGCAACTGGGCACATATATTGTCGTATCAAAAGCAATGGCCTCCGATTTCTGACTGAAACGGAAGTCGCCATCACCATCTTGCAAGGCAAAAATACGATATTGCCCGTGAGCAACTCCCTTTATGACAAACTTTCCGCTACCATTGGTTCGCGAAACACGCAGGAAGGGTTTATTCAAGAACGTACTGTCAGAGTAGGCAGTATCAACCCTATGAAGTCCCACCAAAATACCTTTTACCGGCTCAAGGTTCTCTGCCGTCAGCACATGTCCCGACACCTCCAAAGTGTCAATAACAGGCCCTGTACTGAAACTGTAGGTATAGAACCCCATGGGATTTCCCTCATTGTAATCCTCGATGGCATCGCTGAAATCCACAGTATAAGTTGTATTCAACTGCAAAGAATCATAAAGAGTGATCTTTACCTGCTTGCCTTGTGCCCTGATGTTTGCCACCTCAAGTTGCGGAGGGGAAACGACCACCTTTTCCGAGGCATTTGACAACTGCACAAACTCGTTGAATCGGATACTTACGTTCTTTGAGTTTACATTCACAGCCTTATCTGCCGGTCGGGCGCCAATCACCTGTGGAGGTTCCTCATCATATCTGCCTCCATCCGGACTGCCGATGTTAGCACATGATACAAAGGTGTACATTACGGCCACACACAATAAAAACAATATTGTGAATCGTCGCATCATATCTATTTTCTATTAAATTGCAACATTTCCTCTATATGGTTTCTATTATTGGAAAGGCGAGGCACCTTGTGCTGACCGCCCAATTTCCCCTTAGAAGCCAACCAGTCATGGAACAATCCCTTGCGTGCCACAACCAACTCCAATGGCTGGAGAGTTATGTCCTTATATCTCTTTGCTTCGTAATCAGAGTTTATCTGCTGCAAGGTCTCGTCAAGAACATTGGCAAACATGTTAAAATCCTCTGGTTCCTTTGCAAACTCTACCAGCCACTGATGACGGCATTTGCCATCTCCGTCCATGAATACCGGAGCGGCAGTGTACTCCAACACCTGAGCACCAGTTCTCCTACAAGCCTCTGCCAATCCTACCTCGGCATTGTCCACAATCAATTCCTCACCAAATGCATTGATAAAGAACTTGGTCCTTCCTGTAATGACGAACTTATATGGATTTGTTGAAGTGAAACGTACTGTATCGCCAATCATATATCGCCACAAACCGCTGCTTGTGCTTATGATTATAGCATAGTTCTTGCCGGTTTCCACTCCCCAAAGAGGCAATACCTTGGGATTGGCACTTTCTATCTCGTCCATGGGAATGAACTCGTAGAATACACCGTAATCCAACATCAGGCTCATAGAGAGGTCTGATGGGTCGTTCTGAATGCCAAAGAAACCCTCGCTGGCATTGTATGTCTCCATGTAGTGCATCTTGTCCGAAGGTACCAGACGCTTATATTGCTCGCGATATGGAGTAAAAGCCACCCCTCCGTGGAAGAACATCTCCAAATTTGGCCATACCTCTGCCAAATTCTCTTTTCCAGTTATCTCCAGAACACGGTTCATCACAGACAACATCCACGAAGGCACACCGCTCAGGTTAGTTACATTCTCTTTTATTGCCTCGCGAGCTATTCTATCTCGCTTAATCTCAAAATCAGAGAGCAAAGCTGTCTGCTTTCTTGGCACACGCACAAGATTGACTAATGGATTGATATTCTCTATAAGTATGGCACTGAGATCTCCCACCAGTGAGCCCTTCACGTTGTAATTTGGAGCATGACTTCCACCAAGTATCAATGCCTTGCCATCAAAGATGCGACTCTCGGGATTATTAGCCAAATACCATGTCACAGCATCTCTGCCACCTGCATAGTGAGTATCTTTCAGTCCATCCTTGCTGACAGGTATAAACTTGCTCTTGTCGTTGGTGGTTCCGCTAGACTTTGCATACCAGCGCACACGTCCTGGCCATAGCACATCTGCTTCGCCCTGACGCATACGGTCTATAAAGTGTTTCAGGTCCTCATAAGTATTTACCGGAGAAGTTGCAGCAAACTGTTCGTACGACATAACCGCACCAAACCCATGTTCCCTACCCCATTCCGTTGCCTCTGCCTTGTGCATCAACTTGCGAAGCACCTGCATCTGCAACATTTCCGCCTGTGTCTGATATTTGTCCAGCACTTTCTTTCTCTGGGCAAACAAAGGGCGTATAATCGGTGTTATTGCCATTGTCTTTTATTATTTTTTGTTCCAGAACTTTAGTTCTCAATACATTATTTTTCTTCAGTTTGGCAAGCGCCTCCCTGGCAGCCTGCTGATGGCTTTCCTTCTTGCTGTATCCCAAACCACGCCCACATTCCACTCCAGAAATGAGTACACATGACAAAAAGCGCGGAGATGACGTTTCCGTATCTTTGGTTTCTTCCAGCAACTCAAAAGAAACGCTTACATGGTACTTCTGACACCATTCCAACAAACGACTCTTGAAGTTGGATTCCTTGTAGGCTATTCTCTCCAGATTGATGTACTTACCAAGAATTCGGTTCTTAACAAACCATCGGCAATATTCATATCCACGGTCCAGATATACAGCACCCACGAGAGCCTCAAAAGCATTTCCTGCCATGTAGCTGTTGTGGGCCTTGCCTATCATATCGCTACGTATCAAGTCGGTCAGCCCCATTTCATCTGCCAGTTTTCCCAAGGTCTCACGTTGTACAACCTTACTCCTTACACTGGTCAGGAAACCCTCTCTTTTTCCTCTGAAGTGATTGTATAGTATATCACCCACCACGGCATCCAATATGGCATCGCCCAGATACTCCAGGCGTTCATTATTGGACAACCTGCCTCCTCCTTCCTTTTGCGAGAGGCTTTTGTGGGTTAAAGCTTGCCTATACAAGTCTATTCTCCTTGGATAAAAACCCAAAATTCCATAAAAAGAACGATAAAGCTGCCTGTCCCGCCGGAAAGGCAACCTTATCGCATCTATTATATTTCCTGCTTTCACAGATATGCTTCTGTCAAATCAAGGGAATGGCATCCCCTGATTATGGTTTCATTATTCAACGTACTTTCTGAAGATGACACAAGCATTATGTCCGCCAAAACCGAACGTGTTGCTCAGAGCGGCACGTACTTCGCGCTTCTGTGGCTGACCGAAGGTAAAGTTCAGTTTGTAGTCAATCTCGGGGTCTTCGTCACCCTCCTCGTGGTTGATTGTTGGAGGTACAACATCTTCCTTCACAGCCATAACACTGGCCATAGCCTCTATGGCACCTGCTGCGCCCAGAAGGTGACCTGTCATGGACTTTGTGCTGCTGATATTGAGCTTATAGGCATGTTCGCCAAACAGCGCCTTAATGGCTTTCACCTCGCTGATATCGCCTACGGGTGTACTTGTGCCATGAACGTTGATATAGTCAATATCCTCTGGCTGCATACCGGCATCATCCAATGCGTTCTGCATGACAAGGGTTGCGCCCAAACCTTCGGGATGAGATGCCGTAATATGATGTGCATCGGCACTCATGCCTGCACCTACCATCTCGGCATAAATCTTGGCGCCACGTGCCTTGGCATGCTCCAGTTCCTCAAGAATCAAACAGGCAGCGCCTTCAGCCATAACAAAGCCATCACGACTGGCACTGAAGGGGCGGCTTGCAGTCTCAGGAGAATCGTTGCGTGTGCTTAGAGCATGCATTGCAGTAAAGCCACCCACACCTGCTGCAGTAATGGCAGCCTCGGCACCACCGCTAACCACAACGTTTGCCTTGCCCAATCGGATCAGGTTGAAGGCGTCAGCCAATGCATTTGTACTGCTGGCACAAGCACTGGATGTGATGTAGTTAGGACCATGAAATCCATACTTTATGCTAATGTGTCCGGCACAAATGTCGGCAATCATCTTGGGCACAAAGAAAGGATTAAACTTAGGACCGATACTCTCAGCGGTCTTGCCATATGAAAGAACCTCTTCCTCGTAAGTCTTCATGCCACCGATACCTACACCCATTACCACGCCCACACGGTTCTTGTCCAAAGAATCCATATCCATCGCGCTATCTTCCACGGCCATCTGGGCTGCGGCCAAAGCATAGTGGCAATAGGGGTCCATCTTGCGGGCTTCCTTACGGTCAACGTACTTGGTAACATCAAAATCCTTTACCTCGCAAGCAAACTGTGTCTTGAATTTCTCTACATTGAAGTGCGTAATTGGGGCAGCTCCGCTTACACCTGCCAACATGTTCTGCCAGGTTTCCTCAGCAGTATTTCCGATAGGTGTTACTGCACCCAAACCGGTTACAACAACTCTCTTCAGTTCCATATATAAAGTAAATAGTTGCCCAGTGGCTTACTCGGAAGAAGGCCACCCGACAACTATTATAGATAAGTAGTGTAAAACTTCAGATTACTTATTGCTCTCAATATAAGCGATAGCATCAGCTACGGTTGAGATCTTCTCAGCCTTGTCATCGGGAATAGTGATGTCAAAAGTCTTCTCGAACTCCATGATCAATTCAACGGTGTCCAAAGAATCTGCACCAAGATCGTTAGTGAAGCTTGCCTCGGGCACTACATCAGCCTCATCTACACCCAACTTGTCAACAATAATCTCTTTTACTTTTGCTTCGATTTCAGACATATTACTTTCTTTTTAAAGTTAAATGAATTCTTTTCTGTCTCAATTTCTGAGTGCAAAGTAAAGACTTTTTAATCACATTAGCAAGAAAACCACCTAATTTCTCTAAAAATCTGCCCAATTTGTATCATTTTGTGCATTATTTAGGCTTTTTTATCCCGAAAGATCAGAACCTGAGCACAACAATGTGAATTAAAAAGCCATCTTCCGATATCACTTGATTTCGAAAAATGACAAAACTCAAGACCTTCAAATGCATTTCCATAAGGCAAAACGCACATTCCTTTTATATATCTGCATTTTATTGCCAATTTTTCTCTAAATTTGCACGCAAAATCACTAAATGCGCAAGAAATGACTAAGCGATTGTTCACCTTATTATTTATTATTATTATCGGCGCCATCAACAGCATTGCCCAAATGGCAGAGCCGGTGAAGTTCACAATCTCTCAACGTATCAACGATAAAGGCCAACTGGAACTGTCCTTCCAAGGAAAGATTGAAAGCGGTTGGCACGTGTATGGTTCCAATTTTCAGGATGGCGGTCCCCAACGGGCCATTATTACCTTGGAGAAGCACGACGGCGTAACTCCCATTGGCATGCTTCAAACCATCGGAGAGGTACATCGTGGCATAGACCCCATGTTTTCCATGGAGGTAGAGACCATAGAGGATGATGTTACCTTTGTGCAGACATACGAACTGAGCGGAAACACATATATGCTCAGCGGATACTTGACCTATGGCGCTTGCAACGACCAAAACTGTCTGCCTCCAACTACTGTGGACTTTAGCTTCAACGGCAACAATACAAATGCTACATCAAAGGAGGGGCCTGCGGACCAACAGGCAGAGCCGAAGTCTGTTCCCATGGTCAAACTGACCGAAGCCACCCCCATTGCCCAAGAAGCACAAACCAACGATAACGACCTCTGGGCTCCTGTTGCCGACCAGATGCAATCCGACGATAACGTTGGTGCACAAACTGACGCTTCCCTGTTTTGGATTTTCCTAATGGGCATTGTAGGCGGTTTGCTTGCTTTGCTCACACCCTGCGTATGGCCTATCATTCCCATGACCGTGAGCTTCTTTTTGAAACGTAGCAAGGATAATCGTCGCAAGGGCATACAGGATGCCATCACATACGGCATATCAATCATAGTCATCTATGTTGGTCTTGGCATGATTGTAACCATGCTCTTTGGTGCCAGTGCCCTGAATGCAATGAGCACCAATGCTGTATTCAACATTTTCTTCTTCCTTCTGCTGGTACTGTTCGGTCTAAGTTTCCTGGGCGGCTTTGAGTTGACGTTGCCATCTTCGTGGAGCAACGCTGTAGATTCTAAAGCGGAAAAGACCACAGGATTGCTGAGCATCTTCCTAATGGCCTTCACACTTACCCTGGTAAGTTTCTCTTGCACAGGTCCCATCATAGGTTTCCTCCTTGTGGAAGTTGGCACAAGCGGTTCTATCCTTGCCCCAACAATGGGCATGCTTGGTTTTGCCCTGGCACTGGCCCTGCCATTCACTTTGTTTGCGCTGTTCCCCACTATGCTCAAGAGTGCTCCCCGTAGTGGCAATTGGATGAATAGCATCAAGGTGATGCTCGGTTTCCTGGAACTGGCTTTCTCTCTGAAGTTCCTGTCCGTAGCAGACCTTGCCTACGGTTGGGGTATACTGGACAGGGAGGTGTTCCTGTGCCTATGGATTGTAATCTTTGCTATGATGGGACTGTATATGCTCAACATCATACGTCTGCCACACGATGAGGACGAGTACGACGAGGAAGGCAACATCGTGTCACGCCCACGAACCGGCATCATACGCCTAATGGTGGGCATGGTATCGCTGGCATTTGCCATATACATGGTTCCTGGCCTTTGGGGCGCTCCATGCAAGGCGGTCAGTGCCTTTGCTCCTCCAGTAAACACACAGGATTTCAATCTGCACAGCCAGGAGGTTACCCCCAAGTTTGACGACTACGACATGGCCATGGCATATGCCAAGGAAAAGAATATGCCCGTCATGCTGGACTTTACTGGTTATGGTTGTGTGAACTGCCGCAAGATGGAGGCTGCCGTATGGACTGACCCAGAGGTGGCTGAGATCATCAACAACAAGTACATACTCGTAACCCTACACGTGGACGACAAGACTCCTCTGGCAGAACCTGTCGTTGTAACCGAGAATGGCCAAGAACGCAAACTCCGCACCGTTGGCGATCGCTGGAGCTACCTGCAACGCTACAAGTTCGGCGCCAACGCCCAACCTTTCTATGTACTTCTCAGCCCCGAGGGCAAACCTCTGGCACCCAGCTACAGTTTCAACGAGGACGTTGCCTCGTATCTGAATTGGCTGAACAGCGGTTTAAAGTAAACATCTACATTTAGGTTCTATAAAAATCCCCTATCCTCGGTTCTCTTTTCATATTTTTCCGAGAATAGGGGATTGTATTTCAATACAGGTCCAATTTTGCCCTCCAGAGGACGAACCTTGGTCTTCGGGAGGACCGACCCGAGAGAACCGGGAACTTTCGCCTCGGTCCTCGGGAGGACCAAAATCAGGTCTTATTTGCTATCTGTTGAAGCCTTTCCAGGTCGGCGGGATAGGTTATCTTGATGTTCGTAACCTCGCCTTCCACTATACGGATGGGTACATGGGGCAAATATGTGCGCACCACACCGCAATCGTCGGTAGGGGCAAAGCATGGGTCCTGCAAGCCAAGGTCGAATGCCTGGCGGAGAACCTTCTGACGGAAACCCTGCGGGGTCTGCATGTTACGGAGCACCACACGTGGCAAGGTCTCCACTATGCACTCGTTCTCGTCCACACGGACAATGGTATCGGTGCTGGGCACCGCCACTCCCACGGCATCATAAGTACCCAAGGCCTCCACGCAACGGGCAATGATGGCCTCGCTGACCATGGGGCGAACGGCATCGTGAATAAGCAGAAGGTCATCGCCTCCCGTACAAACCTCCAATGCCGACAGAGTGCTGTGGTAGCGCTCCTTGCCACCGGGGCGAACGTGCTTCACCTTGGGATAGGCAGAGGCTATCTGCCTTACCTCGTCTACAAAATCCTGACGGGTAATGATGATCATCTCGTCCACCAGAGGCGAGCGATGGAAAGCACGGATGCTATGCTCAAGCACCGTGCACCCGTCAACCTCCAGAAACTGCTTGGGACGGTCGGCACCGAAACGGCTACCGCTTCCTCCTGCCAAAAGTATGGCTATTACTCTTGTGTCTTGCATATCAATTGCCTTTGCGTACAAAGTTACGGTTTAGCAAGAGAAATAGCAAACATAATTTGATATTTCCGAATGCGAGCAACCAAGATAGGCATCAATATTATTGTTTTATTTTGACAATACACAATATTTCAGTATCTTTGACCTGCTGTCTTAGCTACCTACACCAAAAACATGAAAGAAATCATGAAAGAAGCATTAGTAGACGTTTCCGTACTCATTCTCTTCTTCAACCGTCCCAACCAACTGAGCCAGGTCTTTGAGCAGGTGAAGAAAGCACGCCCTTCACGGCTCTTCCTGTATCAGGACGGTCCACGAAACGAAAAGGACATGCCCGGCATACTGGCATGCCGTGAGGTGGTGGCAGACATAGATTGGGATTGCGAGGTGCACACTGCCTTTCAGGAGAAGAACTCTGGTTGCGACCCTTCCAACTATCTGGCACAGAAATGGGCGTTCTCCATTTCGGACAAGTGCATAGCCCTGGAAGACGACAGCATTCCGTCTGTCAGTTTCTTCCACTTCTGCAAGGAAATGCTGGACCGTTACGAAAACGACCCACGTGTCACCATGATAACCGGTTTCAACCTGGAGGAGGAAACCAAGGACATCAAGGAAGACTACTTTTTCAGCGCACACCTATGCATCTGGGGATGGGCTTCGTGGCGAAGGGTTCTGGAGCAATGGGACGAACACTACACCTGGCTGGACGACGAGCAGGCAGTACGACATCTGCAGGCACACATGAAAGAGCGTGGCATCAGGGACGACTTCCTGCGTATGAGCCGCAGGCACAGAGACCAGCACAAGGCTTTCTACGAGAGCATATTCTGGTCACACCTCATGCTTAGCAACGGACTGTGCATTACCCCAAAACGCAACCTCATCAACAACCTCGGTGCCACAGCCGACAGCACGCACTATGGTTCCAACTTGAACACCCTGCCACGAGGTTTCCGCCGTATCTTCACCATGAAACGCTTCGAACTTGAAGCCTACAGCAACGATGTTTCAACACACGCTCCATTGGTACACCCCAAGTACATCATTGAGCACATTGCCTACAGGCATCGTGCATACCGCATACTGGGTTGGATGTGCCCTTGGGTAAAAGTGGCACGAAGTTTTGAAGAACTGTTCCTGAACCTGCGCTATGGCAACCTCTCTGCCATTAGTACAGCTGTGAGGAACAGGCTGAAGAAGTGGATGGGCAAAAAGGAATACAACTAACGCATGAATATACTCTTGGTCTCCACCGCTGAACGCTCTGGAGGAGGTGCAATAGCGGCACGCCGCCTGCTTACCGCCCTGAATGGCATTGGCATAAATGCAAAGATGCTGGTTCGCGACAAACAGACGGACCTGCATCATGTGATACAAATAAAGAAAGGTCCACTTGGCATGTGGAAGTTTGTTTGGGAACGCATCGTCATCTGGGCAAACAATCTCTTCAGCAAACGCAACCTGTTCAAGGTGTCCATTGCTAACACCGGATACGACATCACCAAGTTCAAAGAATTTCAGGAAGCAGACATAATACACCTTCACTGGGTGAACCAGGGAATGATTTCCCTAAAGAACATACAGCAGATACTTGACTCTGGCAAACCTGTCGTATGGACCATGCACGACATGTGGGAATGTACCGCAATATGCCATCATGCATACACCTGCGACAGTTTCAAGACCGAATGCATGCATTGTCCGTTCCTGAGATTCCCTGGCGAGCACGACCTTGCCAACAGGGTATTCCAGAAGAAAAAAAAATTGCTTGCCAACAACACTATACACGTTATCACGGTTAGCCATTGGCTTGAGCGCTTGGCAAAAGAAAGTGCCTTGCTGAAGCATTGCCCCATAGACACCATACCCAACACGCTGTCCTTGTCCGACTTCCAGATGATGGACAAGGCAGAATGCCGCAAGCAACTTGGGCTACCCTTAAACAAAAGAATCATAATCTTCGGAGCCGCCAGAGTGGACGATCCCATCAAGGGTTTCCCCATGATACTTGATGCCATTAGTTACCTGAAAGCGCACAACCAGGAGTTTGCAAAAGACCTGCACCTTGTCACTTTTGGCATATTCAAGCAGGCAAAGCCACACATACCCATTGACCACACCGACATTGGCTGGGTAAAGGACAATGCCACGCTGTCCATGCTGTACTCCGCCTCCGATGCACTGATTTCCGCTTCCCTTTACGAAACCTTCGGCCAGACTCTGATAGAGGCACAGGCATGCGGATGCCTTCCCATCTCTTTTGGCAACAGCGGACAAACGGACATCATCAGACACAAAGAAAACGGTTACCTTGCCGAGTACCTTTCTCCTGCAAGTCTGGCAGATGGCATAATATGGACCCTTACAGAAGGAACAGCCATCAACAGGGAGACAATCAGAACAGAGGTGCTGAACAAGTACTCGGCAGAAGTAGTTGCATCAAGATACATGGAGCTATATACACGCATCACACAATGAAATATATCAGACGCCACATATTCAGCCTGCTCTCTCTCCTGCTCATTGCCGTACTGAGCCTGATGCCGGCACAGGAGTTCCCACAAACCGACATTCAGTTTGCCGACAAGTGGGCGCACTGGGTCATGTATGGTTTCCTCACTCTGGTGATGGGCATAGATTATGTGCTTAGAGGCGAGTACCTTAGAGCCAAAGCCTCAGCACACAGGAAAGAAGAGCAGGTACACAAAGAAAAAGGAACCGCCATCTGGCAGTTCCTCGTTATCTTTATTGTTGCGTCCGTCTATGGCGGACTGATGGAATTGGGACAGGCCTACCTTACCACAAGCCGCCATGGCGACTGGCTGGACGTCCTTGCCAATAGTTTCGGTGCGCTATGTGCATTCATTTTATTGCTGATTTTCCTTTTAAGCACATCCCAGCAACACTCTTCCTATAGAAAATAATACCAAATACCATCAGTACATAACCCGAAAAACACAATACAGGAGCGATTCTTATCCTTCGTGCAGAGATGATTTCGGGGCAGAAGGTTTCGTTGGTGCTCCCCTCACCTACCATGAGCAGGAGGCCCGACAGAATGAGGGATGCGGCAATGGTGCAAAGCATATAGTGCGGATATTTCACAAAGATTCGTTTCATGATTATAAGCATTACTTTAATGTTTGTTCAGGGAAATAGGTGATGAGAAGTTCTTTTCGGTCATAGTAATACAATAGGGATATGGTCTTTTCCATTATACGTCTCCACTGGTATTCCGTAAAGGCTGAACCACGACAGCGCTCGGGGCACAATGTGTCTATCCATTCCAGCCACTCAAGAGAGCGGGAGAGCATTTCCCGGGCAAGTGTATCGGCTTCTGCATAGTGCCCTGTGTGGTATAGGCAACGTAGCATAGAGAGGGCGGCTGCGTCGTATGGAACAACTTGCTGAGGCATTTCCTTTTGCCATTTGCGTACAACGGCCATGGCACGTTCATTGTCGCCCTGTTCAAGCAAGGCATCTATCAGGGTTGCCATCTTGTGCTGATGCCCGTATGCCATCTTCCTCACGTCATAGTCGGCATACACATCACCGGCAGACAAACCTCCGTAGGAGAAATTCTCCATGATGTTCTCGTATAGGCGTTCCACGTTCACACGTGTTTCCGTTTCTTTAGTATCAGAAGGAACGATATGATACAGCAGGCCCTCCAGCACAAGGTGAGGTTTCAGATATGGCCTTTCGTCTATGTTCATGGACGTTGTCAGGTACAAAGGTCTGGTTTCATCGCCATTTACGAGAAGCTGAAGTATCAGTAGGTCGCTCTTCAGTAGCATATCCATGCCAGCAAAGGAAAGAGGCATCTTCTCCCCTAACTTCTGTATGACAAAAGCCGTGTCCGTGGGGATACAGCGTATGTCCAGCGTTTCCCATTCGTCCTCTCGTCCACAGGCAAGTGCCTTCACATAGCGACGAAGACGTACATCTTCCTCGCTCATATCGTCCGTACGGTTGAATACCCAATGCCTCAGGATGTTTTCCATATCAAAAGGTTCCTCGCCAAGTATCCTCCGCAGGGTATGCGGTTCCTGCTGGTACAACGCCAGCACTCTGTCGTGCAATTCTGGTTCTATGCGTACAGCATCATTGTTGCCATAACTGTAGTCTTCGGTTTCCCATCCCAATGGCAAGGCAGGGGAATCGTAGGCAGGACGTAGCATCTGGTCAATGTACCAGTCGGCACTGGCATAGGACAGGTTGCACACCCTTGCGTCTGTGCGCTTCCCTTCCACTTCCTGCATATACCAAAGGGGGAAGGTGTCGTTGTCGCCATTACAGAAGATGATGGGTTTGCCCTCCTTCGGTGCACTCTCCAGGTAGTTTTGACCAAAGTCGCGACAAGTGTATCGTCCGCTACGGTAGTGGTCGTCCCAAGTTTGACATCCCATCTGTATGGGGACAAGCAGACAGAGAAGCACACCAGCAATCACCGATGACCGCTCTCCAAACCTCAAACGTCTCAGCAACGACACCACCGCACCAGTGCCAAGACCTATCCAGATGCAAAAGGCATAGAACGAGCCTGCATAGGAATAGTCTCTCTCCCTGGCTTGCAGGGGTGTCTGGTTCAAGTACAGGACTATCGCCACTCCGGTCATAAAGAACAGCCAGAAGGTCACAAGGAATTGCCTCCTGCCCAGTTCGCCCTTCCTTCGTTGCCAAAAAATGCCAAGCAAGCCCAATAGCAAGGGCAAGGCATAATAGACGTTACGTCCCTTGTTTTCCCTCAGATCGGCAGGAAGTTTGTTCATGTCGCAACCCAAAAGCAAGCCGTCTATGGCATCTATACCCGTTATCCAGTTGCCGTGCTCCGTTTCGCCGTTGCCGGGTATGTCGTTCTGTCTGCCCACGAAGTTCCAAAGGAAGTACCTTATATACATATAATATAACTGGTAGGACACGAAGAAACCGATATTTTCCTTCATCGTAGGACCTTCCACACCACCCATCCACTGTTCGTAAGCCCGGGCATGGCGCGAAGAGTGCATACGTGGGAAAAGCATATTCTGGTCATAAACGTACTCTATTTTTTTGCCCACATCCATGTAGCGCCCCGTCTTCTCCAACTTGCGGTAGATGGTCTCCCCCTCCTTGCGTTTGGCAACCATAAAGTCGCCCTTACGCTCGTACTCAGGCTTTGCCTTGTAGGTAGGCCCATAGAACAAGGGATTGTCCCCGTACTGCTCCCTGTTGAGATAGCGTTTCAGGGCGAAGACATCTTCCGGAGAGTTCTCATCCATAGGCGGATTGGCAGAGGAACGCACCAGGATGACACCATAGCAACTGAATCCCACAAGTATCAAGGTTACACAGGAGAGCACAAACCTCCCCGTCCCTCGCAATCGCCATAGTCCCCAAACAATCAGTATGGAAAGTAACAAGATAAAGCCAGCAAGTCCAGAATTGAAGGGAAGGCCCAGCAGATTAACGGCCAAAAGTTCCGCCCTGCCTGCCAGCCACAATACACCGGGAACAATCCCATATAGTATGCCGCCGAGCAAAAGAAAACTAACCGACAGAGCCTTGCACACTCCCCACATCGTTGTCTTCTTCGTCTTCCTGAAATAGTATACCAGCACCATGGCAGGTATGCAAAGGAGGTTCAGCAGATGTACACCAATGGAAAGGCCTATCAGATATGATATCAGCAATATCCAACGATTGGAATCTGGACTATCTGCCTCGTCCTCCCACTTGAGAATTAACCAAAACACCAGTGCCGTAAGAAAACTGGAATAGGCATAAACCTCCGCTTCCACGGCAGAGTACCAGAAGGAGTCGCTGAACATGCAGGCAAAGGCACCTATCATGGCGGAACCTTCTATCAGGAGGAGGTCCTGCACACGTCCCACCTCGCCATAACCGCACACCAGGCGACGCATCAGGTGCGATACCGTCCAGAACAGAAGCATTATGCAACCGGCACTGAGCAAGGCAGACATGATGTTCACCATATATGCCACTTGAGATGGGTCGGAAGCAAACTGGGAGAACAGGTTTGCCGTAAGCATGAAAAATGGTGCGCCTGGCGGATGCCCTATCTCCAGCTTATAAGCAGAAATTATGAACTCGGAGCAATCCCACAGACTGGCTGTAGGCTCAACCGTAAGACAATAGACCGTAGCGGCAATGGCAAAAACCAGCCACCCCACGATACGGTCAACAAGTTTGAATCGGATTTGTTGCATGGTTGCACGGATTAGGTTTCTCCGGCAAAGGTATGAACAATGGGCACACCTTCATGCAATATCTACCTTACATTACCCTTACAATTACCATACAACAAAGGTACTGCATTACCTCATCAACACTACCGACGGGCAAAATCTCCCTTTTCATCGGCCAGGAAATATTCCCGCCCTCTCTTGTTCTCTATCCTGTATGAAGAAGACTGTCTTGCCAGAGAAGACTTCATTCTGCTGATGAAGGTATATAAAGTATCGTCGGGATTGTCCTTCTTTGGCCAAAGGGCAGAACAAATTTCCTCTTTGCTAAGAGTACGGCTGGGACTTTCAAGGAACATGTTCATAAGTTGTTCCTGCATGGGAGTCAGAACAAGGTTGGCATGTGTGGACGAGCGAACAACCGCTACACCAAGATATCTGCGGTTGGCAAGCATAAAGACAAGCATAATCAAGCCCGCAAGGAAAGAAAGCATGGGCCATGCCATGCCGGCATGACCGAATACACTTGCCATTGAAGGATTGGCATAGGCACGTACCGCAAGAACCACCTCGCCCCCTTTGATGCCACATCCTGCCAGCATTATTGTATCACTGCATATACGGGCATGGGGTATTCCTGTGTCATAGCCCTCCCCTTGCATCTGAACCAGGGAGTATGAGACGTGTGCCGTATCGCGCAAAGAAGGAATACGCAAAAAGTTGGCAAAGCCATGGTGATTGCCGTTGAAGGTAAGCATGGGACTCCCCGGCATAGAGGACAAGGAGTCAAGTATGCCTTCCACGGTGGCATCTGTTAGTGCCGTACGTTGCAGTGCCTGGTTCAGGTCCTCTGCCATCTCTGTCCTGGCCTTGTCATAGCATCTCCATCCTGTGATAACGGACACCGCAATCATCAGTAACGGAAATATCACCATATAACGTAGGTTCTTCATTCTTGCGTACGTATTGCCGTTTAACTTTCTCTGAGCAACTTGCGTGCTGCCTCTATCAAAGTATCCTTGCCCTTTGCAACATCCTCGGCTTTCAGTTCGCATGGTATAGTGGGAGCGATACCGAATTCTATGTGCTGCTTCTGCTTGTCATACTGAGGGCAGGCGCTGAAACGCACCAGCCAGCCATTAGGCAGTTCGCTGGTAAAGGGCATGCCACCACCCCCACCTGTCCTGTCGCCCAAGGTGCGAACATTAGGGCAACATAGCATATCGCGGACGAAGGTGTTTGTGGCACTGTAGCATCCTCGGTTGGTCAGCACTATGGCAGGCTTCTGCCAACGGATAGTGGAACTTGGTTCCAGATACTCGGGACTTAATTCCGAGAAGTCGGAATGTCCTGTGCCCGTCTTGTAAGAACGGTAACCCGTAAGTATGCGTTCGTTGGTGAAGTGCGATGCCAATCGTTGGGCATAATCCAACTGTCCTCCTCCGTTGCCTCGGACATCTATAATCAGGCCCGCACACAAACGCAAATGATGCAGAACCTCGGCAATGTTGCCCTCGCCTATGCCCGAGGAGAAACTATGGTAGACGATATATCCCACATTATCATCCAATATGCGATAATACAAGCCTGCTGCTATACGATAGTCCTTGCCAAGGTATGCCTCCCTGATTTCTTCGTTCAGGTTGGAGGGATAATCCTCCTTCCATGCCCAATAGCGGCCTACATCGGCGGCGGTGTATAGATTGACATGCCCGTCTTGAAGTTCTCCAAGCATATTGCAAAGCACCTCCTGCAATTGCGTAGAGGTCATGTTCTTATCCAACTTGCCACGATACCTTGCATGCACCTCGTTCCAATCCAAGCCTATGGCCTCTGCCTTATAGTCAAGGAAGCAATAGTGCTCGTCGATTATCTTCCAAAGGGCTTCCATATTGCCCTCCGGGGTGTTGTCGAATTGCACCTCATCCACACATGAGGCAAGCGTCAGTACTGATAATATAATAAGGTATAGCCTTTTCATCCGTCTGTCTCTGTAAACATCACACTACAATATCACCGAAGTCTTCCGCTCCACCTTTTTTACCTTGCGGAAATGCTTTACGAAACCTATCATGAAGGAATGCGAGCGGTCGTGCACCTTGATGCCATTAACATGACTTTGCCTGATGTCGCACAGATAGCCAACCCTCATGACCGTGTACTTGCCAAGGGGAATATCCATGGTAAGTTGCTGCCAAAGGCTGAAGGCATTACCCGGGTAGGAAAAGCAGGCGTTTCCATCGGCATATCCGCTTCCTATCTCGTAGTAACTTTGCCCGAACTGGGGTGAGAACATCACACCTGCCACTGGCATGTTTGCCTGATACCTGACCCCTAAATCAAGTCCCCACAAACGGAATTTGTATATTGCCATCACGGAAGCAGAGAGGTCCACACATACCCTGCCTTGGGCAGGATTGTTGCCGCCTCGGGAGTTATACAGGACGCCGGCATCTGCCCCAATTGCCCCTCCGGCCATAAGCCTGAGTCCCTTCACGGGCGTCCAGTTGTAGTGCCACAATGCATCATACCCGATATGCCCACCCCAATCTGTGGCTGTGCCCGAGATGTTGGAGGTTTGCGAGAAGGTTCCTTGCCAGAGGGTTTGGAAAGACACACGTCGGTGGGCAAGGCGTGTCATTCGCAGAGTTTCGCGAACGAACGACACCTGATAGCCGGTATAGTTCAATGGCGACAGGTATGTATCCAACTGATGCGATGAACCTATGCCCAAGACAAAGGAATGCGTACGTATGGAATCCCCTGCCGATTGCGCCACGAGGCGAAGAGGCATGGATAGTATTGCGAGGGTTATCGCAATGCTTGTAAGCAGACGGCGAGATACTGTCATGGAAACTTCTTCTCTACTCAAACAAATGCATCTGCCCTGTCATCTCGTCGGCAACATCCTGCTGGCTTTTGCCGGAATCGGGATCCAGGTTTTCAGGTTCCTCTTCGCCTCCCTCCTCGTCGTTACTCTGTACTTCAGGGATGCGCAGTGGTTCCAGTTCCTCCACTCCGGCCACATTCAATGTGGTTATACGCTTGCCCTTGGCCTTGAAACTCTTCACACCGATGAATTCCTCGGCATCCAGTTCTATTGGCTCTCGGAAATCGTCGGCCCCGCCCATGGTCACCTTGATGCGCGGATAGACGGTATCGGTCAGGAGGAGAAGTTCGTTGTCGGGGTTCTCGCCAAGGAAGTTCTGCTTGCGCGATGTCGCCTCCAAGGGGAAGCGCTTCACATAGGCATAGCCGCTCTGGTCCTTGTCGAAGAGAACAGCCGTCCACACCTTGGCAGAATCGTACTTCTCTATGCGCAGTATGTTGTTCTCGTAGTGGTTGTTGGTATCAAAGTTGGTAACGTAGAAATCGCCGTTGGGCAGAAGTACCAGTATCTGGTCATCGCTTTGGAACTCGCCCAGATATTCGCCCTGCTCGTCGTAGTTGATACGGTTCACATCGGGATCCCACCACACCTTGCGTCCGCCCAGAGTGCTGCCTCCGTGGCTCTTCAGTGTGATGCGGGCAATCTCGTTCTTTGACAAGAGGTTGCCCATGGAGGCACGTCCCTTGATGGCAAGCAGGGAGAAGTCGTAGTCGAAGAACACTTTCTTCAACTTCGGGTTGGGTTTCATCACCACCTTTATCACCTCGGCCTCGCCGTTGGGATTAGATGTGAAGTAAAGCACACGGCTGCCTGGAGTACCCTTTGTAAGGTCGTACTCGCGGTCGCGTGTCATGCTGGTCACGTTGAAACGCTTCACATAGTAGTTGCCAGCCTTGCCATCGCGGTACACGGCATTGTATATAGTGCGGCTATCGTTCTTCTTGAAGATGGCCACGTGCATAATCTCCACCTTGCGCTTTTCCTTCTTCGAGCGCTCGGTTTCACCAACAAAAATCTTGTCTGCCACCTTCACCACCTTGTACGTACCGTCCTTGTAGAAGATTATGACATCGTCTATGTCCGAACAGTTGCAGATGTATTCGTCCTTCTTCAGCGATGTGCCGATGAAGCCTTCCTCGCGGTTGATGTACAGTTTCTCGTTGGCCTCCACAACCGTAGCGGCGGATATGGTGTCGAAGTTCTTTATCTCCGTCAGGCGCGGATGGTCCTTGCCGTATTTGTCCAGGATGAACTGGAACCACAGGCATGTCACCTCCACCATGTTAGCCAGTTCCTTGTCTATCTGTGCCAGTTCCTCACGGATGCGTGCCATCAGTTCCTCGGCCTTGTCCTTGTTGAACTTCAGGATGCGAGCCATCTTTATCTCCATCAGGCGCAGGATGTCGTCCTTGGTAACCTCGCGCACCATCTTGGGATACCACGGTGTCAGACGTTCGTCAATCCATTCGCAAGCCTCGTCCATGGTCTTGGCATTCTCGAACTTCTTGTCCTTATAGATGCGCTCTTCTATGAATATCTGCTCCAACGAAGCAAAGTGCAACTGTTCCAGGAGTTCACCCTTGCGGATAAGACGCTCCTGACGCAAGAGTTCAAGGGTGTTGTCCACGGAACGGCGCAACACGTCGCTAACCGTCAGGAACTGGGGTTTCCTCTCGTCAATGACACAACAGTTGGGGCTTATGCTCACCTCACAATCCGTACAGGCATACAGGGCATCTATGGTCTTGTCCGACGAAGCACCAGGGGTGAGGTGCACCAGTATCTCCACATTGGCCGAGGTCATGTCCTCCACCTTGCGCACCTTTATCTTGCCCTTCTCGGCGGCCTTCAGTATGGAGTCTATGAAGGTCGAGGGCTTTGATGCCGTACCTGTTGTCTTGCCAAAAGGTATCTCCGTGATGGCCAAGGTCTTGTTGTCGCGCTTCTCTATCTTGGCTCTCACACGCACCGCACCGCCACGCTGGCCGTCGTTGTAACGGCTCACGTCAATACTGCCTCCTGTAGGGAAGTCGGGATAAAGATGAAACTCCTCGCCACGAAGGTACTTGATGGCAGCCTCGCAAATCTCGCCTACGTTATGAGGCAGTATCTTGCACGACAGACCTACGGCAATACCCTCCGCTCCCTGTGCCAGCAACAATGGGAACTTCACGGGCAAAGCCACCGGTTCCTTGTTACGGCCGTCATAACTCAGTTTCCACTCCGTAGTTTTGGGATTGAACACCACATCCAATGCAAACTTGGACAGACGTGCCTCTATGTAACGTGCCGCGGCGGCATCGTCGCCCGTCAGGATATTGCCCCAGTTTCCCTGGCAATCGATGAGCAGTTCCTTCTGCCCCAACTGCACCAAGGCATCCTTGATACTGGCATCGCCATGAGGATGGAACTGCATGGTATGTCCCACGATGTTCGCCACCTTGTTGTAACGCCCATCGTCCATGCGCTTCATTGAGTGCAGGATGCGACGTTGCACAGGCTTGAAACCGTCGCCTATATGAGGCACGGCACGCTCCAGTATTACATACGAGGCATAATCCAGAAACCAGTTCTGGAACATGCCGCTGAGATGGTGAACTCCGCCACCACTTTGTTGTTTATTGTCTGCCATTTTACGGGAATTTCCGTACAAATATACAAATAAACGAGTGAAAAATACCACGCTCGCTTGAATATTTTCTTACAACGAGTGAAAGTATATTAGAGTTTAAACTCAAACATACGAATTACCGAGCGAAAAGAAACTTCAGGCCTTTCAGGAATACTCCCCCCATGAGCGAAAGTGTTTCTTCCGCATTCATAAAGCCTTGTCAGTTTTCTCAATGAGAAAACTACAGTTTCCTCACGAGAGTACTGCAGTTTCTTCGTGAGAAAACTCATCCTTCCTCGTGATGAGGCATATACAAAAAAAGAAGGTTGTCTCACGACAATCTGCACAAAAACGTAATGGCTTAATATATAGCATAATAGCAAAATAGCCTCATCCCGATAATTAAAATTTGGGTGTACATTGGGTGTACATGTGCGAAGGAAAGGCCATATTTTAGCCTCATCATAGCAAAAAGCAAGGTGTCTTAAGTACACTTTATCGTTTGTGCCATCTGGATACAAAAAAATATCCTCTCTTGCCTTCACAGGTTCGGGAGGACTGCACAAAATACATGCTTGGCACAGCATGGTATGCTTTTATTATTTGATGTTGAAAAACGGCTTATATATACGTTTGATGTACAAGAACTCGCCTATATATACGTTTGATGTATAAAAACTCCTACCCTCTGGGGTCGGGTTCTGCGGTGCTGTTCCCGTCTGTGATGATCGTTTCATCAAACCACGGGTTAGTATCAAGCCCTAAATCAAAATCCATGTCAAGATGGAAATCCTCCCATGTCATATTTTCCCATATTGATTTATCCATATTGGCAAATAACTTCGTGTCCATCTTACTTTGTTTTTGAATTGTTATTAACAGGAACTGGAGTGCTTGGATCGTCCTTTGCTTTCGTGCGCTTCTGGTATGCCTTGGCCATCTTGATGATGGTAGCAAGGTTTTGCGCGTTCCTCTCCATGTGTTGCCGTATCTCCTCAAAGACAGCCCGTGCGCATGGCGGTAGTTCGTTCATAGTCCTATTCTTGGCATAAGCAAAAATAGCATCGTACACCTGCAACCTTGTGGCATCATCCAGTCCATCCATTAACTCCCTCCAGTTTGAATTTAATACAGTTACTCCCATATATTTATTATTTGATGTGTGAAAAACTAATAATTATCCGTCCTTGCTTCGTATCGCATCATGTCTCGGTCTATCGTTGATTTGATAAACTTAAACACGCTCCTTTCGGCTATATCATCTAAATGTGGGTGTGTGCCGTGCATAGCATACTTGATAATGGTTTCATACATTCTAAGTCTCTGCACCTCATTAAATTCCGAAAGATACTCTAACCATTCTGTATAAAAAATGAATGTTCCTCTTTTCATAAGTTCATAGATTTTAAGAAATGTTCTACAATCGCTTGCAATTTCTTCGGTGGTATGTTGTACTTCATAAGAATAATACGGTTAATCTCGCCCTGTTCTGCCCCATTCTTGACCATTTCCCTGCTCTGCTCGTATGCTTCAATATAGGAGGCATCCGATGGGGTTATGCCTTCCCGTCCCATGATGAGGAGGACAGGAGCAAATACCTTGATGTACTCGTATCTGGTCATGGTGTAAGGTTAATGCGCTTGCGCATATTGGATAAAAACGACCTGCATAGACTCGCGCCCCCTGCAAGGGGTAGGTTCGGAGAATCCGAATAGGTAAAATCTTTTCATGCTTGCATATAAGGATAATATTAGGGAATATTTTAAGGATATATATTTTTTATGGTGTACGCTTCGGTGTACGTTTTAATGCTTTTCGGTGTACATTTTTGGGGTGTTCGTTGTACATGGCTTACCTTCCGTTCCCCGATTCTTTTAGTACGTACACCTTTAATAAGGAATGTACACCTTAAATAATAAATCATACTCCAAGGTGTTTTAGGTTCTTAAGTAATGCCTCCCTAATATTTCCCGTTTCTGTGGTCTTGTCGCTCGCCTTCTTTCGGATGGTATAGGTGCATTCTTGTTTCAATGATTCATAGGACAGAACAAACGACACGAAAAAGCCCCTGCATCCCTTGGGGGCATAATAGGCAAGATGATAGTCATTAGTCAAACCTTTTGTTAGTTTGGCAAATTGCCTTCGCCTTGCCCATCGTGTTTTATTTCCGTCTGTGCATTCCGATAACTCCTTGTCTGTCATTCCGAACATGCGAGCCACAACATGGGTAATACTGGTACGTTTGTATGCACCACGGCCGATAATGCTTTTTATCGCCAAATATGCACGAAACTTCATTACCTCATCGTACCGTGTTTCTTGTCCTCTATAAAATAACACTAATTGGTTAGCATTTGCACCTGTCATTATACGACTTCGCCACTTGTATTCGTTATATATATACATTGAATTGCTTTGCCACAATGTTAATTTACCAGAAGGCAAATTAAGGTAATTCACTGCCTCCTGTATTGTCATAGGCTTGCATTCCGCTAACCTTCCCACTGAGTAATATAATGCGTTAAGTGCCACGGTTCTAATATCTTCCACTGCCAGTATGCTTATAGGGAAATTCGCATACCTGTCTTGCCCCTTTGGTCGTGCCATGCCGTGCCTCCTCTCTTAGTCCTGTGTAGTGCCTCTCCTCTTGTATTTGCGAAGTTCTCCCGTGCAGATAGCATCCTCTATGTCCTGCACCTTGAACAAAGGCTTACGGCCTACGTGGGTAGGCTTTAGTATGCCTTGGTTCATCAGTGCATGAACGGTGGGAAGGGATACTCCCAACCTCTCGGCCACTTCCTTACGGGTGTACATACGTGGGGCTTGCTTAGCGATATCCTGCTGTATGTCTGCGTATGCCTGTTTGTATGCTTGCTTGACTATCTCATTAATGAACTGAGCAAAAGCATAGGTTTGGATAGTTGAAACGTTTTCTGTTGCCATATCATTGCGTTTTTTATTGTTTTCGTTGCAAAAATATGTCAATATTACCCCCCAGAAAAAAAATAATAAAATGGCAGTTAATTAGGAATGGCCAAAACCGCACAAATTATGGATTTTGTATCCTATTAACTGCCAAAATCAAATAAAATATTACGCCTATTGCAAGTATTTCCTTTTATTGTAAAATGAACGTTCGGGCATCAGTCCAGGCAGGGCATCAGCCAAAACATTATAAGGAGGAATGTCATTGCCCAAAAGCCCATACTTAAATGCTCTTGCTATGGTTTCAAATTGTTTCTCGTTACGTTCTCTATTTTTTAGGGAAGCATGTTGCCCTATCTCATTTCGGAGTGCATCCAGTATTCGGGTAGCCTCCTTTTTGCTATTGACCGCCTCCGTGATTATCGTAAGCAGGTCTTTCGGGTAACGTGGCCTTCCTGCTTTCGGTGGTTCTAACCCTTTAAGTTCCGACCACGAATAAGGGGCAAGCCTTGCCAAATGGGGTTTATATAGCGCACTATGTTTTTCAAATACTTTTCCATCATTACATAGTTCGTTAATATCAAGGCAAGCCATCATTAGCGCATTTCTTATCCTACGTGCCTTCTGTTCCATTTTAAGGGTAACGTTTCCCACCTTGGAAACATTAACGACCTTTTCCAGTTCACGCAAATACATTCGTATGCTTGCCAAGGTTTCATCCAAGGTGCAGGAACTCTCTTCTAAATGGGTCAGCAGTCTTTTGATTTCATCTTTTTTCTCGTATTCCTTCATACCCCATGCCCTGCGGTGGTCTCCTCCTCTATCTCCGTGGCCATTATCTCCCCGATGAGGCTTGCGGTAGCCCCTTGAACTTCATACGAGGCAGTGCCGTATTTATTGGATAGTTCGTTAAGTTCTCTACCCGATGTTTCGCTGTACTCTTGCAAGGCCTCATCAAATAACAAACGTGCCTTTCCTACGTACTCCAGTGCCTTGGTCGCTTTTTCCTTTGTGTTCATGTCTTTGTGCATTATTAGGTTATTAAAATAGTTGTTCGTTGGTGTCCTCCATCGTGGCGGTCATCGCTTCGGCTATCTCCTCGTTGGATAATCGGATATATTCACGGAAAATTTCAGCGCTCTTGTGTCCGCTAATGCTCATCATCTGGAGCATATCAAATTTGCCCGACAAATAAAGATTAGTTATGCCCGACCTTCTGGCCGTGTGTGTGCCTACAAGTTCGTACCGTGGCTTGATAACGTACCCTTGGGCATCCCTGCGGTGCTTGACCTCTCCCCTCTGTTCTGCCTCCAGTTCGTGCCTCGTTAATACCGTTCGCACCTCCTCGGCCAGGCTTGGAACTTCTGCCGATAGCCTTTTGAGGATGTTCCGCACGTGCTTGCATACGTATATATCCCCCATGTGCGGAAGGGTGTATCCGTATTTCTCGGCTATGTGGAGCAAGTTATCGTTAAGTATGGGGATAACTACCACACTGCCCGTTTTCTTCTGCTGAATGCGCACTATCTTCGTACCCTTGGCGGTGGTTGAGAAGTTGGAAGGGTCAAGCCTTGAATAATCGCTAAATCTTTGGCACGTATATACTCCGCTCATGAAGATGTCGCGTGCCTTCTCCTCCTTCCCTGTAAGGGGCATATTATAGAGTGCTTGCAATTCTTCGGTAGTAAGATATATTTGGGTCTTTTTCTCATCCTCCAAGACACGTTTACGGCCGATTACCTCCAAAGCCCTGCTATTGGTGTGCATTCCCTCGTTCAAGGCTCGTTTAGTTAATGCCTTTAATAGTGCCTGGTATGCCGATACGGTACGGCTCATAAGGTTCTGCCGTTCCAGATATGCGGTGTACTTATCAGCGATGAGGCCGTTAATCTCATCCCATGTAAAAGGGTGCTTAGCATAGAAGGCATGCAGGGTTTTGGCAAAGGCTCTCCATATCTTTAAGGTGTTGTGGGTAAATGCTCGCCCTTTGTTCTTGATTTCGCCCGACTCCATGCCAGATATAAGATTATCCAGATAGAAGATAGGGTTTGCCTTGTCCTGCTCCTTCAATGCCTCGGCCTCGGCCTCCTGTTCCTGCCGTATTCGCCTTTGCTCCTGTCGTACTTCTCGGTAATAGTTGGCATTGATAGCCTCCTCTATTTCGGCACGGCTATATATGCCCCTGCTGGTAAGGCTTTCTATTGCCTCGGTTATCTCATCCATGCGCTTGCGAAGTTCGCGCCCTTCCCGGCTGTTCATGAAACGGTCTAATGCTCTGGGGGTAGCATGCGCATTTTCCCATGTCTCAATATCTACGACTATGGGGGTAGCGATTTTTAGCGATATACGGGGATGTTCTGCGGTTTCTCGCTTCTGCACCTCGGTATAAAGATTAGCCTCTCCCGTTCCCTTGGTGCTTCGGATGTAAAAACGTGCCATGTTATGCCTATTTGTGTTTTGTGCATTGCAAATATAGGCATAAATCCTAAAACTTGGGTGTACATTGGGTGTACATTTTCTTATTTCGGCTTACTTTTTCGGTTAAGTGTCAGCACAACACGTAAAAGGCACATTTGTGATAACATGCTAAATTATAGCAAAATACATGGTTTTGGATTTTAACCAAAAAGTACGTACAAAAAAAAAGAAGGTTGTCTCACGACAACCAATCTTTCGTTAACCTTAAATCTAATACCATGAAAAACACGATGCAAAGGTACGCCTTTTTATTTGACCTGCAATAGCATCGGGGACTTTTTCCTGTTTTTATGGTGATTTATTGATTTATGTCAATTAACAAGGAGGCACAAAACATAATCTCCATAAAACTGCACTGATTTTTGCTACGATGAAGTTCAGCACTCCCCCAAAGCAATGCCAGGTACAGGTTCTCTACCCCTCTATAAGCACCGTAGCATAGGCAGAGATACCCTCCTCACGACCTGTAAATCCAAGTTTTTCTGTGGTTGTAGCCTTTATGCTTACAGCATCCTCGTCTATGCCCATGCACTGGGCAAGGCATTGCTGCATGGCAGGAATATGGTGTTTCAACTTTGGACGTTCGGCACAAACCGTAGCATCCACATTACCCACACTATAACCCTTTTGTGCTATTATCTCCACCGTACGGCGCAGCAGTATCTTGCTATCAATGTTCTTGAACTCGGCGCCTGTATCCGGGAAATGATAACCTATGTCGCGCATGTTGGCGGCACCAAGAAGAGCATCGCAAATGGCATGGATAAGGACATCGGCATCGCTATGCCCCAAAAGCCCCTTGCTGTGCTCCAAGCGTATGCCCCCCAGCCAAAGGTCGCGTCCCTCTACAAGCTGGTGGACATCAAATCCAAAACCTACTCTGATTTTCATTTCTGTGCTATGTTGATAATTTCTGTGTTCATGTCATTGTTCCCCTTGGCAAGGCATCTGCATGTGCTCCAACAGAGCCAGGAAGGCCTCATCCGGGTATTCCTTGGCCCTATGAGACAAATACGTGGCCAAATCCTCCAAGATTATAAACGGAGTATTGAACTGAAGGGCACGGCCTTGGTTGTAATACTCCTCTACGGCATTGCATATTTCACGTGGCATGGAGCGAGGAATGAGTATGCAATCCGTATCGTCAGCCATTTCCGAATTGGCATAAGCTCCCAAACACCCCAAGAGCTGAGGCAATACAGGGATATTTTGCATCAACGCAGGGTGCACGTATATTTCCTTGCCATAAAGAACTGATGGCGAGCCAAGGGTAAGCGGCGAGGGGCATCTGTTATTCTTCAACCCTCCTATCTCCGGCGCCGTCCAGTAAAGATGCTCCATCGTCAGGCGAAGGTCCTTGTTCAATTCCTCCGGCACTTGATATGGGGCATACACACCTCCCTGTATGAGTTGCAGGTCATGTTCCGACAAGGTGCGTATATTATACCCGTCGTGCACATACAGGCGCAAGTACCCCATTACGTCCGGCAAGGGATTGTCGCCAACCAACAGAAAGTGCGTATTGCGTTGCAGCTTGTCGTACCGCACTTCCGATGCCCCAAGGCGCAACAACATGCTTCTCAGCGACTGGCGTCCCTGCCCGAAAGTACCTGTCACCGCCACCCTGCGACCAAGCAAAGGGCACGGAACGTGAGTAACTCCATCAAAGTCGTCAAATAAAGAAAGTTGCTCTGCCTGCATGGAATATGTGATGATATTATATAATATATAATGTATAGTCTCATTGCAAAAGTACGATTATTTTTGCATATTATCACCATTGTATTGCTTTTTATAGACAATTTAAAAAGAAATATCGTACCTTTGCGCTACAAACAATACAAAGAATATGAGCAATCAACAACAGATACAGATTCAGTTCAAACTGAACGATGTACGTCAGGTACAGTTCGTAACCCTGTGCAACGAGTGGCCCGAGGGCGAAATGCAGGTGGGCAATCAGATAAACTTCAGCAGCGACACCCAAAACCGCCTGGTGCGTTGCCTGCTGAACATTGAGTACAAGAAGAACGATATCACCCAACTGATGCTGGGCGTGGAAACCGTATTCGAGTTCTCACGCGAGTCATGGTCGTCCATGTATGACCTGAACGGCGACCAGTGGATACTGCCTGTAGGACTGGTACACCACCTTACAGACATAACCATAGGTGCCGCACGCGGCATTCTGGCCGTACGCACTGACGATGCCGGTTTCCCCCGTGCCATGCTCCCATTGGTGAACCCTCAGCAGTTCATGCGCGACAACCTTCGTTTCCCACGCAACATCAACGCCCAGACACCCACCGCACCACAGGCAGAAGCATAATGCTACCCACACCCAAACTGGATGTGCATACGCACACCATAGTTTCCGGCCATGCCTACAGCACCATGCAGGAAATGGCACAAGAGGCCGCAAACCGTGGCCTTGAAATACTTGGCATAACGGAGCATGCTCCTGGCATACCAGGCACATGCGACCCCATCTATTTCCGCAACCTGCATGTCGTCCCCAGGGAGATGTATGGTGTGAAACTGCTCTTGGGAGCCGAACTCAACATCTTGGACAAGAACGGCACTTTGGATCTGGACGAGAACTACTATCGCATACTGGATTTGCGCATTGCCGGCATACATGCCTTGTGCTGGGAAGGAGGCACCCGCGAGGAAAACACCATAGGCATGATAAATGCCATACGCAACCCGTGGGTACAAATCATCTCGCATCCGGGCGACGGAACGGCGGAACTGGATTTTGAACCTATAGTCATGGCGGCTGGCGAGAACAAGACTCTGCTGGAGATAAACAACAGCAGCCTCATCCCTTCCCGAGGGAAAGTGCAGGCATGGGGAAACAACCTGGAAATCCTGCGCCTGAGCCGCAAGCATGGCATACCCGTCATTTTGGGCAGCGATGCACACACGGCTTTTTCCATTGCCGATTACAGATACCTCGGTGCACTTCTGGACGAGGCTAACTTCCCACAGGAACTAATAATGAACGACAAACCGAATGAGTTTCTGGCATACATTGCTTGACCTGCTGCTGCCCAGGCATTGCGTGGTGTGCAATGCAGAACTGGACAGCAACGAAAGGGACCTGTGCAATGTGTGCCTGTGCCAGTTAGAAACTGTCAAGTGGGATAGCATCACTGACAACCCTCTGCTGCGCTCCGTATGGAGCCAGCACGATGTGGAGGCGGCAGGAAGTTCCTTGTATTACAACAAGGCCTCCGACTTTCACAACATCTTCATCAACATAAAATACTACGGACGCCCACGATTGGGAGAAAGGCTGGCTTCCCTGACTTTCCCCTTGTGGCGGGAACGCGGCTTGGGCAAAGATGCACATTATATCGTCCCCGTACCGCTTTCTATGCACAGAAAATGGAAACGTGGCTACAACCAGGCGGAATGGATAGCCAAGGGGGTGGCACAAGTCACAGGACTTCCGGTATGCACCGACGTGCTGGTGCGCATAAAAAGCAACGAATCCCAAACGCACAAGACCGCCGCGGAAAGGCAATCCAACACCACCGGTATTTTCTATGCCAAGGCAGGGAAAACAAACCTTGACGGCAAGCGAATCCTGCTTGTGGACGACATTCTTACCACCGGAGCCACCATTTGCGACTGTATCCGTGCCTTGCGTGATACGTTTCCTAACATAAAGGTACAGGTCTTCACACTTGGATGGGCAGGGGACAAATAACATTGCCTTGCTGATGCCCCCCTCCCGAGAACAAGGCGTTGAGGATAAAGGACGAGGCGTTAAGTATATAGGACCAAGGGGGCGTTGAGGATAGGGAACAGTGCGTAGATATACGGGAGAGATTTGCTTCCCCATACAAGAATAGCTGCCTTGGACATCCAAAGCAGCTATTCTTGCGTGTGGTATATAAAGAAGGGAGTGGGCAGGCCCCTTTTCCCTTTATCTTAGGAACAGCATCTTATCTTATGAACAGCATCTCGCGGTATTTGGGCAAGGGCCAGAGTTCGTCGTCGACAATCATTTCCAACTTGTCCACGTGGGTGCGTATCTGCTCTATGAGGGGTGCCACGTTGTCGTGGTAGGCAATGGCCTTCTCTCGCTCTGATTCCAGGCGGTTGGCCACCTTGCGTGCGCCTATGAGAGAATAGACGTGCTCGGTGATGCTGGCGGTGTTTTCCGCTATCTTCTCTATGAGGGAGAGGTTTGTGGCGTTCATTACCTTGGCTTGCTCGGCGGGGAACACCTGTGCCACCTTCACCACGTTGTCCAGCAGCTGGCTCTGGTAGCGTGTGGCCACGGGAACTATGTGGTTGAGACAGAGGTCGCCAAAGATGCGTGCCTCTATCTGTATCTTCTTGGTGTAGGTCTCCAGTTTTATCTCGTTGCGTGCCTCCAGTTCTGCACGTGTGAAGACGTTCATGCGTGAGAACATCTCCACGGTGTCCTGCTTCAGGTACTGGTCAAGGATGAGTGGTATGTTGGTTTCCACATCCAGGCCTCGCTTTTCTGCCTCCAGGCGCCATTCTTCGCTGTATCCGTTGCCGTCGAAGTGTATGGGCTTGCATGTCTTTATGTCCTCGCGCACTACGGCAAGTATGGCCTTCATCATGTCCACGCCCGAGGTAATGAGTTTGTCCACGCGCTGCTTGAAGTCGGTCAGTTGCTCGGCCACGGCGGTGTTCAGCACTATCATAGAGGCGGCACAGTTGGCCTGTGCACCCACGGCACGGAACTCGAAGCGGTTGCCCGTGAAGGCAAATGGCGAGGTGCGGTTGCGGTCGGTATTGTCCACCAGCAGTTCTGGTATCTGGGGTATGTCCAGCATCACGCTCTGTCGGGTGGAGAGGTTGAAGATGTCGTCGTCCTCGCATGTCTCCAGTTTCTCGAGTATTTCTGCCAGTTGGCTTCCCAGGAAGGAACTGATGATGGCAGGAGGTGCCTCGTGTGCGCCAAGACGGTGTGCATTGGTGGCGCTAACGATGGAGGCTTTCAGCAGGCCGTTGTGTCGGTACACGGCCATGAGTGTCTCCACTATGAAGGTGATGAAGCGCAGATTGTCCACGGGAGTCTTGCCTGGTGCGTGCAGCAGTATGCCTGTGTTGGTGGAGAGGCTCCAGTTGTTGTGCTTGCCGCTGCCGTTTATGCCCTTGAAGGGTTTCTCGTGCAGGAGGCAGCGGAAGCCGTGCTTGCGTGCCACCTTCTTCATCAGTGCCATGATGAGCATGTTGTGGTCGATGGCCAGGTTCATCTCCTCGAAGATGGGGGCCAGTTCGAACTGGTTGGGTGCCACCTCGTTGTGGCGTGTCTTGCAGGGTATGCCCAGTTCGAGTGCCTGTATTTCCAGGTCTTTCATGAAGGATACCACACGCGAGGGTATGGAGCCGAAGTAGTGGTCGTCCATCTGCTGGTTCTTGGCCGAGTCGTGACCCATGAGTGTACGTCCGGTCATTGCCAGGTCGGGGCGTGCGGAATAGAAACTCTCGTCCACCAGGAAGTACTCCTGCTCCCAGCCAAGGTTGCTCTTCACGCTGCTTATCTCGGGGTAGAACATGCGTGCCACGTCCAGTGCTGCCTTGCCTACGGCCTTGATGGATTTCTTCAAGGGTGCCTTGTAGTCGAGCGCCTCGCCCGTGTAGGATATGAACACGGTGGGGATCATCAGTGTGTCGCCCATCACGAAGACGGGGCTTGCGGGGTCCCAGGCGCTATATCCGCGTGCCTCAAAGGTGGAGCGTATGCCACCGCTGGGGAAACTGCTGGCGTCGGGTTCCTGCTGCACCAGCTGCTTGCCGCTGAACTCCTCCAGCATGCCGCCTTTGCCGTCGTGCTCCACAAAGCCGTCGTGCTTCTCTGCGGTGCCTTCGGTGAGGGGCTGGAACCAGTGTGTGGTGTGTGTTACGCCCAGTTCCATGGCCCATCGCTTCATGCCCTCGGCCACGGCGTCGGCGGTCTTCAGGTCAAGAGTGGTGCCACGGTCGATTACGTCGCACATCTTCTCGTACACATCGGCAGGGAGATACTTGAACATCTTCTGCCTGTTGAAAACGTATTTTGCAAAGAACTCGCTTGGGCGTTCCTTGGGTGTGGGCACGTCTATGGCCTTCTTGCCGAAGGCTTCTTCTACTACCTTGAATCTAAGTGTTGCAGGCATGTTTTTGGAAACGTTTATTTGTTCAGCGACCAGGTGAAGCCGTCCTTGGTGTCCTTTACCTCGAAACCGAGGGCAGAGAGGTTGTCGCGTATCTGGTCGGACAGTGCCCAGTTCTTCTCGGCCTTGGCCTGCTGGCGCTGTTCCAGCACTATGTCCACCACCTTGCCGAAGGCCTCTTCGCGTGCCTTGTTGCTGCCGTCCTTCTCTTCGGAAAGACCCAGTATCTCGAAGGCAAAGGTATGGAACACTTCTGCCAGTGCGGCAACCACATCTTCCTTGATGCTTGCCTTCTTGTCTATGATGGTGTTCAGCACGCGGCATGCGTCGAACAGGTGGCTTATTACCATGGGCGAAGCCATGTCGTCGTTCATGGCATCGTAGCAGTTCTGTCGCAAGGTGTCCACATACTGCATCTCCACCCAGGGCTGTCCCTTCACCTTCTGTCCCTCCTTCAGCCGCTTCAGAGCCTTCCATCCGTCCATCAGTCGTGCCAGGCCCTTCTCGGCGCTCTGCAGGGCCTCGTTGCTGAAGTCCACGGTGCTGCGGTAGTGTGCCTGCAGGATGAAGAAGCGTATGGTCATGGGCGAGTATCCGCGCTCCAGTCGCTCGTGCTCGCCGGCAAAGAACTGAGGCAGGGTGATGAAGTTGTTATACGACTTGCCCATCTTCTTGCCGTCGATGGTTATCATGTTGTTGTGCATCCAGTATGTCACCATGGGGTGTCCCTGGCTTGCCTGTGCCTGTGCTATCTCGCACTCGTGGTGGGGGAAGACGAGGTCAAGTCCTCCTCCGTGTATGTCGAAGCGTTCGCCCAGGTACTTCTTACCCATTGCCGTGCACTCGCAGTGCCATCCGGGGAAACCCTCGCTCCAGGGGCTTGGCCAGTGCATGATGTGCTCGGGGCTTGCCTTCTTCCATAGGGCAAAGTCTGCCTGGTTGCGCTTCTCGCCCACGCCGGCCAGGGTGTCGCGGCTGGCATCCTTGATATTCTCCAGCGAGCGTCCGCTCAGTATGCCGTACTTGTGGTCATGGTTGTATCGCTCTATGTCGAAGTATATGGAGCCGTTGCTCTCATAGGCATAGCCGTTGTCCATAATCTTCTGCACCAGCTGCTGCTGCTCTATGATGTGGCCCGTGGCATGAGGCTCTATGCTTGGCGGCAGGCAGTTCAGTGCTGCCATGGCATCGTGGAAACGGTTGGTATAGTACTGAGCCACCTCCATGGGTTCCAGCTGCTCCAGTCGTGCCTTCTTGGCAATCTTGTCCTCGCCCTCGTCGGCATCATGCTCCAGATGACCCACATCGGTGATGTTGCGCACATAGCGCACCTTGTAGCCCTGGTGCTTCAGGTAGCGGAACAGCAGGTCGAAGGTGATGGCCGGACGAGCATGTCCCAAATGAGCATCGCCATATACCGTAGGTCCGCAAACGTACATTCCCACACGACCCTCCACCAATGGGCGGAACAGTTCCTTCTGTCGGGTCAAAGTATTGTAAATAAGAAATGGTTGCATAGTCTTTTTCTTTTATTTTGGGTACAAAATTACGAATAAGCGAGCGAAAAAGCAAAGGAAATTTGATTTTTCCGAGCGAGAGTAATTTAGAACGAAGTTCAATGTTACGATTAAGTGAGCGAATTACCAAATTTATTTGAGTAATTCCGAACCGACGAACGAAACAAGAGCAGAGGATGCTCGCATACTATGCCTTGTAAGGAGGAGGAAGACCGAAGGTCAACGTGAGTAGTTTAGAGGCTTTGCCTCAAAGGTACGAATAAGCGAGCGAAATGTCAAATTTGCGATTAAGAGAGAGCAGAAAATTTTTCTGCAGAACAAGAGCTTTTCGACCGGAAGACTAGGTTTATGTCACCTTTATTTTCCTCAAATTACCACGGAGTACATTATAGGATACAAATAACACAAACCCCTATCGGAATAGAGGTTTGTGTACGTACATTTATAATGTCTATGTATTGTTCTTAAGACCAGATGGTTTTTAAAAATCGATTCCTATACGGAATGTCACTGCGCCAGCATTACCTGTGTCGGTATAATCATAGTAATAATTATAGTAATAAACCTCACAGCCCTGATACTCATAACCAATGCTGAAATTGAATGCTGTCTTACGACCTACCCTGATACCAACCGCAGGCGACATGTAGAAACCGGCAATATCGTCACCAACAGTATAACCGATGCGGTAATCGAAATACAATGCCGCCATTCTACTAAATGGCCATGTTACACGCGCGTTAGCGAAAATGGGAAGAGCGAACTCCTCTGCGTCATAATAGTAATTGAATTGCAAACCGCCACCGACATATATATAAGGATTGAACTGATAGCCATGAACTGTACTAAAGCCAATTCTGCTACCATTGACAACATCACCTACACCTACGCCATAAACAAAATCAACCATACCCTTGTAGCCCTTGAAGGGTGCCTTTTCTACGTTTACAGTAGTAGTTGTAGTGGTGTAGGTTGTCTCGATCTTCTTGCTTGATGACTCACCAATCTGAGCCATTGCTGCTACGCTCACGAAAATAGCCATAGCAGCCATTGTCAATAATCTTTTCATAGTTATTTGTATTTTTTAGTTTGTTATTCCTTAACTTTCTCGTAAACCTTTTGCTTGTTGCCGCTGAGTGTCTGCATTCTCATCCACTCATAATCGCTCTGGTCGGCGGTTCTCCAGTTCTTGAACTTTGCAGGGAAACCCTTAATCTCAATTATGTACCAGTCGGAGTCACCTGTTCGGTCGGGATTGGTATAGAGGTTATAGGTTGCAGCCAGTATCATGTCTGCGTTGGTGTCCTTTGTATACAGGAAGATACCGTAATTATGGACATTTTCCAACTTGCCCTCAAGTTCGGTTTCCACCTTGTAACGTCCCAGCGCCTTTCTCCAGAATGTAGGAGCCTCCTTGATAACTTCCACCTCCACAACCAAGGGCTTTACCATTGGCTCTACCCATACCTGAGGCTTTCTTGCCTGGGTGAACTGATAGGTAGCGTTGGTATGCGCTGTAGTTTTGGAAACTGTCTGTGTCTTTTGGGCAAAGGAACTCACAGCAATCACGCAACACGTTACTAAAAGCAATAATCTTTTCATAGCAAATATAATTTAAGTTAAAACTTTTTTATATGCATGAGGATTTCTAACAATGCAAACCTAATTTACATAGATACGAGTAACTATCTCCATAGGAATTAGCCCCTTTGCCTGCATACATTTAGAATAATTTTGACGCAACAAAGGTAATAAAATTATCTAATATGCCAAAGAACGAGAATAAAAAAGTCTAAATTTAGTTAAAATTGACTTGTGGCGGATACTCTCACCTTCTGGTACACCCTCACGTAGTCAATCTCGTAGCGCATGGGCATGGCAGAGAGGTCTACCTTGCCACCGGTGCTGCCCATGGCAAGGTTCAGGAGCAGGTACATGGGGGCGTGGAAGGGGTTGTCGCCATGGCCGTGCTTGCCGTTGATGGTCTTGCTGAGGTCTATCTCGTTGAGCAGTTCGTCGTCCAGATAGATGCGTATGAAGTCCTTGTCCCAATCCATGCGCCACACATGGAACTGTGTTGCCCAGAGAGGGTCCCTGTCGGTGAAGTGGGTGAAGGGCTTCACGCTCTCGTCCCACACGCTGCCGCCGTTGTCGTTGCCCCAACAGGCATTTGCCAGTATGCTGGGCACGCCACGCTTGGGGTAGAACTCCATGATGTCCACCTCTCCGCACGAGGGCCATCCGTACTTGTCCTTGCGGCCGAGCATCCATATTGCCGGCCACGAGCCACGGCTGGCGGGGATGCGTGCACGGACGATGAAACGGCCGTAGAGAAACTCATGCAGTCCTCGGGTTATTACGCTGGCCGAGGTGCATTCTATGCGCTGGCGGTTGTGCTTCCAGTCCTTGCTACCCTCCCGATACCAAGGGCAGGGGCGGTCCTCCCTGCGGGCGGTGATGAGCAGTATGCCATCCTCCGTTACCGTGGCATTCTCGCCCTGATACCATTGCCATTCGTGGTTGCGCACGAAGCCATGCTCGTACGTCCAGTTGGCAGGGTTTGGGCGCCCTGGAGTATCAAACTCGTCGTGCCACACCAGTTTGTAGCCATCGTCCAAAGTTTGCGGTACCTGTGCACCAGCGCCAAGAGCCATGCTAAGGAGCATGAGGGCAGAAAGGAGTGTCTTCTTCATAGCGGTACTATTATATATAAGGTATTGTCAGTGTTGTTTCCCCCAAAAGGGCTTAATAGGTAGTATTCTCTTCTCTATTCTCCTCTTCAAACGAGCATTGAAGGTTTATCTTTTGGAGTGAATCAGGAGAGATTTTTACAAAAAGACGGTCTTTAATATGTGGAAAATTGGATTTGTCTTTGTGAAGTACTAAATTCCCCTTTTGGAAAGTACCACAATATCTTACACTGTCTTGAAAGAATTTATCGTTCTGCAGTGATGATAGCCATGCTTTAATGCTTCGTCAGAGGAATGATGCATTATACTTACAGGTCCGCTAAGGTATTGTGTTTTTCTTGAATCAAGAGTAAACACGATACTATCCTTCTTGTTAGAGATTTGTTCTAAACGCAAAACAAAGAATCCAGGATAGAAACCCTCTCGAGCATCTCTAAACTCATCACTTGTTCCCCAAAAATAGCCATCCACTATCTCACCGTTTTTATAAGAGAACTCTATTATATTGTCTTCGCAATCATATGAAGGATAGTTTGAATAATAATAGTAATAAGAAGTGGAATCTATCTCTGAAAGGAGGGAGATAGATTTTAGACTTTTGAGTGTTTTTGTTATCAGATTGTTTTTTGTGGTTTCGTCCGCTATTGAATCATCTTGCCAATGATAGATATTCTTCGCACCTTTGAAAGTCCCATCCTTGTGGAACTCCAATATCATGTAGTCCGCATATGGCAAGACACCTACCTTTGGTGTACAGCAATCTTTGATAATAAAAAATGTAATAAGGTTTTTCTGCTCAATGTATTGGCATGGTATCCAGCGTATGTCGCGAGGCCAAGAGTTATGGTCGAGCGTGTCTGGTATTATGAAAAGGCATGACTCGAATGGCAGTTCCCTGTCCTCTCCTGCACTGGTGAACATCGTGTGGTTTATGGCAGGATTGACTTGTTTGTGAAAATAACCCTTGAACTGCTCGAAGGAAAATTGCTTTACCGAGGAAAGGACATCCACAGTCTCTTTGTGCGGGGCAACAACAATGCTTTCTTTAATCTTCCCGCTTGATTTAAGGGTGTATTTGCGCGTACACGATGTGTATACCAGATTCTTGTATTGAACCAACAGGCTGCAATCATCCAATGTTTTTTGTTCTACGACTAGACTTCGCCCATCGTCCGATGCTTTTATGCCTATAGCGTAGGCGGCGGTGCCGGAATGGCAGAGTGTCTTACAATCAATCATCTTGCCATCGCGTGAATATGTAATGAGCATGTAGTCAAACCCATCGTTCTCCATGAACCATTTGCTATTGCCATCTTGATTGTCTCTGCAATAGCGTTGCAGGGCAACCGCTATGAAATTCTCGAACTCTATGTAACTTCCCTTTTGCCAACTTATGTCTTTCTGTTTGCAGTGGCAGTCGTCATTTGCAGGAGGAAGGAATTCGGAATACAGGCTTTCACTCTCGATAAACTCGTATGGGCTGCCGAAAGATGCACTATCCAACTTCTCCACCTTTTCGTGCTCGGAAAGGAAGGCCTGGAAAGAAACATGCTGTGCATGAACGTGCGAGCACACTAATATCTTTAATGCTAAAATCGTTAGGCGTAGCTTCATATAGATATATTACATGGAGTACCTGACCATTGATGAATATCCTTCGGAGAATAATCAGATAAATAAGCTATTCTCATGTTATATTTAATTACAACAGTCCTTGCTCTTTGAGTTCCTCCACCATATGGCAGAGTTCGTCGTACCACTCCTGGCCGAAGCGGCGGATGAGGGGAGATCGGAGGAAGACGTACAGGGGCATGTTCATCTCCTTGCCTTTAAGGACGGCATCGCGGCAGATGTCCCAACGGTGGTAGTTGATACCCACAAGGCCGCCGCCGAACTCCTTCACACGGATGGGATAGAGGTCGCAACTGATGGGCTTTGACGACAGGAGGCATCCACGGCATCCGCGGAAGGCACAATCGCGGCCGCCAACGATGGTGGTGACCATGTCGCCGTCGGGGTCGGGATACGCCACACCTTGCTTGTCAATCATTGCCTGGGCACCTGCACCGAGGTAGGGCCAAAGGGTATCCAGTTCGTTCTCTATGCCGGCAATCTCGTCCATGGTGACGGGAGCACCGGCATCGCCCTCCTCGCAACAGAGGCCGTGGCACTTGGAGATGTCGCAACAGAAGCGCTCCGTGACGATGTCCGTGTGTACTATCACGTCGCCCACCATGAGCATGGGTGGCAATTCATTCTTGTCTACCATTGTATGGGTGATTTTCCTTTACTGATGAGATAATTGTTTGCCTCGTTGAAATGTCCGCATCCGAAGAAGCCACGATATGCCGACAGGGGGCTTGGGTGGGCACACTGGAGGATGTGGTGGCGCGAGGCGTCTATCAACTTGGCCTTGCGCCCTGCCGGTGCCCCCCAAAGCAGGAAGACGAGCCCCTCCCTCTCCCTTGACAGGGTTTCTATGACGGCATCGGTGAATGTCTCCCACCCCTTGCCCGAATGGCTGAATGCCTGGTGTGCACGGACACTGAGGCAGGTGTTGAGCAGGAAGACTCCCTGCCGTGCCCAACGGGTAAGGTTGCCACTCTGCGGCACAGGTGCTCCCGTTTCTGCCTGTATCTCCTGGAAGATATTCCTGAGCGAAGGCGGAAAGGCAATGCCGTCCTGAACGGAGAAGCAAAGTCCGTGTGCCTGTCCGTCGCCATGATAGGGGTCTTGCCCCAGGATGACCACCTTCACCTCGTGGAAAGGTGTCTGGTCAAAGGCATTGAAGATGAGCCCTGCAGGCGGAAAGCATTGCACGGTGCTGTACTCCTGGCGCACGAAGTCGGTCAGCAGGCGGAAGTATGGCTTTTGAAACTCGGAGGAGAGCTGGGCCTTCCAACTCTCCTCCATGCGGATGTTCTGCATAATACTCGGTAACAGACCCTAAAACCCAAGGACCCTCCCCCTTACCCCTCCACAAGGGAGGGGAGTATATAGTGTAGAAGAATGTGGAATATATTAGTATTAGGGTCTATCTTTGATAGTTTTGTAGTAACCACTCCCCTCCCTTGTGGAGGGGTTGGGGGAGGGTCCTCTATTTTAATCCTTTATCAGGCACTTGCCGGTCATCTCCTCGGGTTGCTCGAGGCCCATGATGTGGAGGATGCTGGGAGCCACGTCGGCCAGTACACCGTTCTCTACCTTTGCGTCCTTGTTGGCGGTAACGTAGATGAAGGGCACGGGGTTCAGAGAGTGAGCGGTGTTGACGCTGCCGTCGGGGTTCTGTGCATTGTCGGCATTACCGTGGTCGGCAATGATGATAACCTCGTAGTCGGTAGCCTTGGCTGCCTCTACCACCTCGCTGACACACTGGTCAACGGCCTTCACGGCCTTCTCGATAGCCTCGTAGATGCCGGTGTGGCCCACCATGTCGCCGTTGGCGAAGTTCACCACGATGAAGTCGTACTTATCCTCCTTGATAGCCTCTACCAGCTTGTCCTTAACCTCAAAGGCGCTCATCTCGGGCTTCAGGTCGTAGGTCTGCACCTTGGGACTTGCCACCAGGATGCGCTCCTCGCCCTCGTAGGGAGTTTCGCGTCCGCCGTTGAAGAAGAAGGTAACGTGAGCATACTTCTCTGTCTCGGCAGTGTGCAGCTGCTTCAGGCCCTTGCTGGCAATGTACTCGCCCAGGGTGTTGGTAACGTTCTCCTTGGGGAAGAGGATGTGCACGCCCTGGAAAGAAGCGTCGTAGGGAGTCATGCAATAGAACTGGAGGCCGGGAATGGTGGTCATGCCCTGGTCTTCCATGTCCTGCTGGGTGAGCACCACGGTCAGTTCCTTGGCACGGTCGTTGCGGTAGTTGAAGAAGATAACCACATCGCCCTCCTTGATGGTTCCGTCCACGGTGCTGTTGTGTATGGGCTTAACGAACTCGTCGGTAACGCCGTCGTCATAGCTCTCCTGCATGGCGGCAACCATGTCTGAAGCCTGCTTGCCCTCGCCAGCTACGATGAGGTCGTAGGCGACCTTGACACGCTCCCAACGCTTGTCGCGGTCCATAGCATAGAAACGGCCAACGATGCTGGCAATGTCGGCATTGCCTGTCTCGGCACACTTGGCAGAGAGCTGCTCGATGAAGCCCTTGCCGCTCTGGGGGTCGGTGTCGCGACCGTCCATGAAGCAATGCACATAGGTGTGGCCGATGCCATACTCCTTGCCAATCTCCACCAGCTTGAACAGATGGTCGAGGCTTGAGTGAACGCCACCGTTAGAGGTGAGGCCCATGAGGTGAACGTTCTTGCCGTTCTTAACTGCATATTCGTATGCGCTAACGATTTCCTTGTTCTTCAGGATAGAACCGTCGGCACATGCACGGTTGATCTTCACCAGGTCCTGATATACGATACGACCTGCACCGATGTTGAGGTGACCCACCTCGGAGTTGCCCATCTGGCCGTCGGGCAAACCAACGTTCTCGCCGCTTGCCAGCAGCTGGCTGCAGGGATACTCCTTCCAAAGGCTGTCCATATAAGGTGTGGGGGTGTTGAAAATAACGTCACCCTTACCCTGGTTACCTACTCCCCAACCATCGAGGATCATCAAAAGTGCTTTCTTTGCCATAATCTTCTCTTTTTATCTTGTTTTGTTGTTATCCATAATTAAGCGCATGCGCCCGTCATGTGCACACACATCGCTTTGCGTAGCAAAGTTAATGATTTTATTTTAATTTCCTTGTGCCAATGCCCAGTTTTTCGTACATATATGGCATGGTTGACATCTCCGCATGGCACAAGCACACTTTTCTTCCCACATTCTTGCACGCGATGCTTGGCATCACATCCGTTATACAATCTTCATCGGCCACCACGGTAATGGTGGTTAGTTTCGTAAACACCTCCATCCATGCCACATTTTTGTCCTCCCGAGGACCGACCCGAGAGTTCCCGGTACTTTCGCCTCGGTCCTCGTGAGGCCTCGTCCTGGTCCTCGTGAGAGGCATTTAGGAATAATATGAGAACCTTATTTCAATAAGGGAGAATCAGGAGATTTCCTCCATGGGGAGCATAACGAAGTCCCTGTCCTTCATGCGGGGATGCGGGAGGGTAAGTTCCGGAGTGTCCATGGTGATGTCGTCGTAGGTGAGGAGGTCTATGTCGATGGTGCGGTCGAAGTGCTGGAGGATGCCGTCGGTGCAAGTGCTCTTTTGCGTACGGCCCAGTTCCTGCTCTATCTTCTGCGTCTCGCGGAGACAGGACATGGGAGACATCATCGTGTGCACAAGGCATACAAGGTTTATGAACTTGTGGTTGCTGGAGAAGCCCACGGGGTCAGTTTCAATGAGAGAGGAGACCCTATAGACAGAGCCCACACGCTCATCAATGAGTGCGAGGGCTCTGCGTATGTTCTCTTCCCTATTGCCAAGGTTGGAACCGAGGCCGAGGTAGAGTTTGTGTGTCATCTATAATCTTTGTATAGGATGGATGATCAGTCGTTGAGAATCAGCATGGCATCGCCAAAGGTGCCGAAACGGTAACGGCGCTTGGGGTCGCTCTCGTTGTAGCGCATAGCCTCCTTGTAGGCCTTCATTACCAGATCGTAACCACCATATGCGGCGGTAAGCATGAGCATGGTGCTGACAGGGCTGTAGAAGTTGGCCACCATGGCGTCGGCAATGTGGAAGTCGTAGGGAGGGATGATGAACTTGTTGGTCCATCCGTCAAATGGCTTCAGGTTGTTATCGGCGCTGACGGCGGTTTCCAGTACCCTCTGCACGGTAGTGCCAACGGCAACGATGCGACGACCGTTCTTCTTGGCATTGTTGATGATGTCGCAAGCCTCCTGTGTTACGTGCATCTCCTCGCTATCGGTCTTGTGCTTGGTGAGGTCCTCCACATCTATGCTGCGGAAGCATCCAAGACCGCAATGCAAGGTGACGAAAGCCTGGTCAATACCCTTGATTTCCATCATCTTGAGCAGTTGGGGAGAGAAGTGCAAACCCGATATGGGTGCTGTGACGGCACCCTCGTTCTTGGCAAAGACGGTTTGGAAGTCCTCCAGGTCCTCGGGTTCGGAGGGACGGCTGATGATTTCCCTTGGCAATGGAGCCTCGCCCAGGGCATAGAGGGCATGCTTGAACTCGTCGTGAGGGCCATCGTAGAGGAAGCGCAGTGTGCGTCCGCGGCTGGTGGTGTTGTCAATAACCTCTGCCACCATACTGTCGTCCTCGCCAAAGTAGAGCTTGTTGCCAATACGAATCTTGCGTGCGGGGTCGACAAGCACGTCCCAAAGGCGCATGTCGGCATTCAGTTCCCTGAGCAGGAATACCTCTATCTTGGCACCAGTCTTCTCCTTGTTGCCATACAGACGTGCAGGGAAAACCTTGGTGTCGTTGAAAACAAACACATCCTTCTCGTCAAAGAAATTGATGATGTCGCGGAAGGACTCGCGATGCTCGATTACACCGCTCTTGGCATGCACTACCATCAGGCGACAATCGTCGCGATGGAAATAGGGACGCTCTTCGTCGGGTCCGAATTCACATGGATACTGTGCGATGCGCTCCTCCGGGAGGCGGTACTTGAACTGGGAAAGTTTCATATATTATATGTGTGTATGGTGTTATTGTTGTTGTACAGTTTCTTTGGGTAGAGTCTCCAGCCATTGCAGGAAGGTGTCCAGGGTGTGGCACTCCTCCACCCTATAGTCGCCAATACGTGTGCGTCGGAGAGCGGTGAGGTGCGCCCCTGAGTTCAATGCCAGGCCGATGTCGCGTGCTAGGGCGCGGATGTATGTGCCCTTGCTGCATACCACACGGATTGTTGCCTGCATGGCGGCAGGGTTGAAGTCCTGCAGCTCTATCTCGTCGATGACCAGGACCTTGGCCTTCAGTTCCACCTCCTTGCCCTGGCGTGCCAGGTCGTAGGCACGCTTGCCGTCCACCTTGCATGCAGAGTATGAGGGTGGCACCTGCTCTATGCGGCCAATGAAACGGGTCAGGGCCTCCTCTATCTTCTCCCTGGTGATATGCTCGGTGGGGAAGGTGGCATCCACCTCCGTCTCCAGGTCGAAACTGGGTGTGGTGGCGCCCAGTTGCAGGGTGGCGATGTACTCCTTGGTCTTTGCCTGCAAAGTGTCTATCTGCTTTGTAGCCTTGCCCGTGCATATAATCAGTACACCTGTGGCCAGAGGGTCGAGAGTGCCGGCATGGCCAACCTTCAGTTTCTTCTCCCCGATGTGCTTGCACAGGAGATAGCGCACCTTGTTGACCAGACCGAAGGAAGTCCACTCAAGTGGTTTGTCAAAAGAAAGTATGGTTCCGCTTTTGAAGTCCATTCAAAGATGTGTGTTAGGGGGATTACATGATTTGCAGGTCAAATCCAGCCGCCATCATAACCAAGATTATACCACCCACCACGATGCGATACCAGCCGAATGCCTTGAATCCGTATTTTTGTACGTATTTGATGAAACCCTTAATGGCAAGCATAGCCACAATGAAGGCAACGACATTGCCCACAACAAGGGTAGTCATGTTATCCACAATCATCTCTATGCCTCCTGTCTTCAGTATCTTATACACCTTGTAGAGTGTAGCACCGAACATAGTGGGTACGGCCAGGAAGAAGGAGAACTCTGCCGCAGCCTTGCGTGTAAGTCCCTGCGACATGCCGCCTACGATAGTGGCCATGGAGCGGGATACGCCCGGAATCATGGATATGCACTGGAACAAGCCTACCATGAAGGCACGCTTCTCGGTGAATGGCGTGTCCTCGCTGCCCTTGTTGAAAATCTTGTCGCAGAACAGCATGAATATGCCTCCCAGTACAAGCATTGCGGCAACAACTGCCACGCTTTCAAGCATTGCATCAATAGCATCGCTGAACAACAGGCCCAGAACTGCTGCCGGAATGAAGGCAACGAAAAGTTTCCTGTAGAAGTCGAACGTGTGCAGAAGGCGTTTTATGCAAGATGCTCCCTCTGGTGCAGGCGTATGGTTCAATTGGAAGAAGCGTTTCCAATAAAGAACCACCACAGAAAGGATAGCACCAAACTGTATGATGAAAGTGAAGGCCTTTACGAACTCGGTGCTTTCCACGCCCAGAAGGTTCTGTGCTATGATCATGTGACCTGTAGAGGAGACGGGCAGGAACTCGGTCAACCCCTCCACAATAGCGATGATGATGGTATCCAGTATGCTCATGTCTGTGATATATTACTTTTTGGTGGGCTTTGCCATTATGCCATAGATGATGAAGATGAACCCTGCAAAGCATACGGCAGGTGCCACCTTTATGCGACGTACACTGAATATGTCGGGATTGAAGGCCTCTTCGGTGCTGCCGCTACCGCTCATGAGAATCAGGCCGGCAATGATGATGACCATACCTATGGCCAGCAGGATGTAGTTCTTTTTGGTAAATGCCAGATTATTCATTATTATATGTAGAATAAGGGGTTACTTATATAGGTCGCTTTCGCGCATTCTCAGGAAACGTGTTACGCTGATATATGTGCAGAAAAGTGTGATGACAAGTGCAAAGCCAAGAACGCCGGCGGCCATGATGATAATGTTTTGACGCGGAATAAATACGGCTATATCCCCATCGAACTTTACCATCCAGTGAACCAGCAGGACAAGTATGCCATCTGCAATGGCGGTTGCCAGCAGTCCCATGCCCAGACTTCGCAACATGAATGGACGGCGTATGAAACTCCATTTTGCACCAACCAGCTTCATGGTATTGATAATAAAGCGATGGCTGTACACGCTCAGGTGTACGGTGTTGTTGATGAGGCTTATGCAGATGACGGCCAGTATAGCGGTTATTGCCAGCAGGATTATTGTAATAGTATTTAGATTGCTGTTCAGGCTTTCTATCATTTCCCTTTGATATATTACATCGATAACAGCATCCTCTTGCTGGAGTTCTCCAACAATCCAGTTCAGGCTGTCTGTGCAGACGTACTCCGACTTCAGTTTCAGTTCCAGCGATATGCTGAATGGATTCTTGTCCAGAAACTCGCGTGGATCTATGCCCATAGTCTCCACCTGCTCTTGCAAAGCCTGCTCGCTACTGATATAGTCAATGCGATGTATATACTGCCTTTCCGAAATCTGGCTGTCCAGTTCATGTGCCATCTCAGGTGTTGTACCATCGGCCAGAACCAACGTTACAGTGAGGTCCTGGTGCACATAGTCGCGTATCTCCTTTGCCGTAAGGATGAAGAGGACAAGGGCGCCCAACAATAGCAGTACCATCGTGGTGCTGATGGTGCTTGTCAGGAACTGCCAACGGTGTATAGCGGTCTTTTTCATATAGCTATGCCTTTCAGCGTTGCACTGGAACTTTCAGTAATTCTAACCCTTACGGTCTCTCCTATGCGGTGGTTGTTGCGGTCAATGATAACGACCTTGTTCTGCTCCGTACGACCGAACAGCTGCTCGCGGCTACGCTTGCTCGTACCCTCAAGCAGAACATCGTATTCCTTGCCCACGCACAGGCGGTTACATTCGGCAGAGAGTTCGTTCTGCAAAGCAATAAGTTCGTTCAGTCGGCGTATCTTCACCTCCTCGGGAATATCGTCGGGGAAGTGCTTGCTGGCATAGGTGCCAGGGCGCTCGCTGTATTTGAACATGAAGGAAGACTCGTACTGGCACAAGCGCATCAGGCTGAGGCTCTCCTGGTGCTCTTCCTCTGTCTCGCTACAGTATCCGGCAAAGATGTCTGTTGATATTGCGCAATCGGGTATAATCCTGCGAATGGCCGCAACACGGTCAAGGTACCATTCGCGGGTATACTTGCGATTCATCAGTTTCAGTATCCTGTTGCTTCCGCTCTGTACAGGCAAGTGAATGTGCTTGCATACGTTGGGCTCCTCGGCTATGACATGCAGGGTTTCGTCGCTCATGTCCTTGGGGTGTGAGGTGGTAAACCTTACACGCATATTAGGTACGGCCTGAGCCACAAGACGCAGAAGTTTGGGGAAATCGGTATCGCCGTAGGAGTAGCTGTTCACATTCTGTCCGAGCAGGGTCACCTCCTTGAAGTTTCTTGCCTGCAGGTCGCGGCACTCCTTGAGAATACTCTCCACGTCGCGGCTACGTTCGCGTCCTCTGGTGTAGGGCACGATGCAATAGTGGCAGAAGTTGTTGCATCCGCGCATGATGCTGACGAAACCGCCTATGTGTCCTGTGTGCAGACGTTGGGGTATGATGTCGCTATAGGTTTCTGTCAGGGAAAGTTCCACGTCCATGGCCTTCTGTCCGCACTCGGCCTGTGCTATAAGGCCGGGCAGTGCCATGTAGCTGTCAGGACCTGCCACCAGATCGACGCCATATTCCTGTATGAGTTTCTCCTTCACACGCTCTGCCATGCAACCGATAACACCAATTATCAGCCTATGTTCGGCACCACGCTTTTTCTGTTGGCTATGCAGGAATTCCAGACGAGAGATAATCTTCTGCTCGGCATTGTCCCTGACGCTGCAGGTGTTCAGGAAAACGGCATCTGCCGCTTCCATGTCCTCGCAAACTTCATAACCTGCCATATCCATGATGGAAGCAACTACTTCGCTGTCGGCCACGTTCATCTGGCATCCGTATGTCTCTATAAGGAGTTTTTTCATGTTTTCTTTTCTTAGCATAAAAGGGAGGTGCGCCTTGGGGCGACCTCCCTTGATGGTGGTTGGGCTATCCGGGCTCGAACCAGAACAAAGACGACCAAAATGTCTTGTGCTACCATTACACCATAGCCCAATCCTATACAAATCATAGCCTCGCAGGCTTACATTTGCGGTTGCAAAGGTACAAAAAAATATTCAGTATCGTGCTACAGGCACATGATTATTTTGTCTTCGACACTTTATTTTGTCTTTTGTACCGTATTTTGCTCTCTATAGGTTCCCCATATGGGAGGAGAGGCTGAAACCTATTTGACAATGATCAGGAAGTACTTCTTCTTGCCCTGCTGTGCAAGGATGTACTTGTCGTTAAGCAAGTCTGCCTCGGTCAGTGCCTGGTCAAAGGCGGTAAGTTTTTCCTTGTTGATAGAAACTCCGCCACCCTGAGTGAGCTTGCGCATTTCGCCCTTTGAGGGGAAACATGATGTCTCGCCGGCCAGCAGGTCAACGGCCTTGATGCCCTCGCCCTTCAGCAGTTCGCGGCTTACCTCAAACTGGGGGACACCGGCAAATACGTCAAGCAAGGTTGCCTCGTCCAGTTTGGAAAGACCTTCCTTGGTGGCCTTGCCGAAAAGTATATTGCTTGCTTCAACGGCAGCTTCGTAGTCCTCGCGAGAGTGTACCATGCAGGTCACTTCCTCGGCAAGGCGCTTCTGCAGGATGCGCATGCCGGGATCCTTGCTGTGCTCGGCAACAAGGCTGTCAATTGTTTCCTTGTCCAAAGAAGTGAATATCTTGATATAGCGCTCTGCGTCCTCGTCGCCAACGTTCAGCCAGAACTGATAGAAAGCATAGGGGGTGGTGCGGTTGCGGTCCAGCCAGATGTTGCCTTTCTCAGTCTTGCCGAACTTCTTGCCGTCGGCCTTGGTAATCAAGGGGCAGGTCAGTGCAAAGGCGCTGTTATCGCTACCCAGTTTGCGGCGGATAAGTTCTGTACCGGTGGTGATGTTGCCCCACTGGTCGGAACCGCCCATCTGCAGACGGCAGTTCTTCTCCTGATAAAGGTGCAGGAAGTCGTAGCCCTGCAGCAGCTGGTATGTGAACTCGGTAAAGGACATGCCATCCTGGAACTCACCGTTCAGGCGGCGCTTCACGCTGTCCTTTGCCATCATGTAGTTTACTGTGATGCACTTGCCTATCTCGCGGGCGAAATCCAGGAAAGTATAGTTCTTCATCCAGTCGTAGTTGTTCACCAGTTCTGCCTTGTTGGGAGCATCGCTCTCGAAGTCAAGGAAACGTGCCAACTGGTCCTTGATGCAGGCTACGTTATGGAGCAGAGTCTCCTCGTTAAGCAGGTTGCGCTCCTGGCTCTTGCCGCTGGGATCACCAATCATGCCTGTAGCGCCGCCCACGAGAGCCAGAGGCTTGTGGCCGCAACGCTGGAAGTGGCGCAGCATCATCACACCGCAAAGGTGACCGATGTGCAGGGAGTCGGCAGTGGGGTCAATACCCAAATATGCTGTTTGCTGTCCAGATGCCAGCATTTCTTCTGTGCCGGGCATCATCTGATGGAGCATTCCTCTCCATTTCAGTTCTTCAACAAAATTCATTTAATTGTTCTTTAGGGTCTTTAATGTCATTAATGTCCTTAGGGTCTTTAAGGTCTTTAGGGGCCTTAGAGTCCTTAGGGCTTTATGGGTTTAGAGGGGTTATTTAACTTCCCAAATGTCGTTTGTCTCGAGGAGTTCGGCAAAAGTGTGATACTTCTTCTGTGCCTTGACCTCTTCAATCTGTGCCTCTACGGCATCGTTGTATGTAGGAGCATCAACGTCGCGAATCACACCCAGAGCCACGGGGAAACCGTCGCCATCGCCCATCAGGGCAAGCTTGAGCTGCAAGGTGTTGTCCTCGCACTTTGCATCATGAACGAGGACATCATCTATGGTGATGCCGTCCTTGCCTATTTCAACAACCTTCAGTCCGAAGCCTTCCTGTGCAAGACCAAACTCGTTGTTTTCACCGAACACCAGAGGCTGTCCATGCTTCACATAGATGGTGTTCTTGGCACGGCTTGCCTTGTCATAGATGTTGTCGTGAGTGCCGTGGTTGAAAATTACGCAATCCTGCATAATTTCGCACACGGAAGCGCCCTTGTGGTTATAGGCTGCCTTCAGAATCTCTATGGTTCCTGGGGCATCGGTGGCTACGGCGCGAGCAAAGAAGTGTCCACGTGCACCAAAGCACAATTCTGCTGGACGGAAGGGGTCCTCCACAGTACCATAAGGACTGCTCTTGCTGACAAAGCCACGGGGACTAGTTGGAGAATACTGACCCTTGGTGAGACCATAGATACGATTGTTCAGGAGAATCATATTCAGGTCTATGTTTCTGCGGTTGGCATGTATGAAGTGGTTGCCGCCAATGGCAAGGCCATCACCGTCACCACTTACCTGCCATACGGCAAGGCGTGGGTTTGCCACCTTGCAACCTGTTGCAATGGCTGCGGCACGGCCATGGATAGTGTTCATGCCGTAGGTAGCCATATAGTGAGGCAGACGGCTGGAGCAACCGATGCCTGAGATAACTGCGATGTCTTCAGGTGCTACACCAATCTCTGCCATTGCTTTATGCAAAGAGGCAAGGAAGAAGTGGTCACCACAACCGGGGCACCATCTTGGCTGTCCCTTCTTGAAATCCTGAGCTGTATATGTTGCCATGATAATGTCCTATTGCTTATTTGTTAATAATGGTATTAAAAGCCTCCACGAGTTCAGCAACCTTGAAGGGCTGTCCCTTTACCTCGTTGTACTGCTCTGGGCAGAAACCGTCCACCTTCATGCGCAGCCAACCTGCCAACTGACCCATGTTCTGTTCTGCAACAACAACCTTGGGATACTTCTTCAGCACCTCATCGGTATTCTTGGGCAGAGGATTGATATAACGGAAGTGTGTCATGGCCACCTTCTTGCCTGCTGCTCTCATCTCGTCCATAGCAGCACGCAGATGTCCGTATGTGCCACCGAAACCTACAATCAGCAGTTCTGCATCCTCTGTGTCGCCCAATACCTCCAGGTCGGGTACGGGTATGTTTGCTATTTTCTGTGCACGCTTGCGTGTCATCAGGTCGTGGTTCTCGGGATTAGTGCTGATAGCACCTGTCTTATTGTCCTTCTCCAGACCGCCCAGGATGTGTGCAAAGCCTTCGCGACCGGGAACTGCCCAGTAGCGTGTGCCGTCTTCCTTGCGCATGTATGGTGTCCATGTGCCCTTCATCTCCTCGGGTACATAGGGAGGATTGATAGCAGGGTATTCGTTCAGGTCGGGCAGACGGAATGCGCCAGAACCGTTGGCCACATATGCATCTGTGAGCAGTATAACAGGTGTCATGTGCTCCAGGGCAACCTTTGATGCCTCGTAGGCAGCCTCAAAACAGTCAGTAGGACTTGTTGCCGCTATTACGGGCATGGGACTTTCACCGTTACGTCCGAAGAGGGCCTGCAACAGGTCGGTCTGCTCGCTCTTGGTGGGAAGTCCGGTTGCGGGACCGCCGCGCTGAACATCCAGGATAACCAATGGCAACTCCATGATAACGGCAAGGTTCATAGCCTCACTCTTCAGGCACATACCAGGACCAGATGTGCTGGTTACCGCCAAAGCACCGGCAAAAGAAGCACCGATACTTGAGGCACAACCTGCAATTTCGTCTTCGCACTGTACGGTTGTTACGCCAAGGCTCTTGTGCTTTGACAGTTCGTGCAGAACGTCGGTGGCAGGAGTAATGGGGTATGAACCAAGGTAGAGTTTCAGGCCAGCCTTCTCGGCAGCTGCGATAAAACCGTATGCCGTTGCCTTGTTACCAGTGATATCCATGTAACGGCCAGGCACCTTGTTCTTGGTTTCTATGCGATAAACGTTGGTTGCGCTGGAGTGTGTGTTGTGACCATAGTCGTAACCAGCCTGTATTACCTTGATATTTGCCTCTGCAATAGCAGGTTTCTTGGCAAACTTCTCCTTAAGGAAGTTGAAAGCAACCTCAAGGTCGCGGTCAAAGAGCCAGCATACAAGGCCAAGCGCAAACATGTTGCGGCACTTGTTGATGCTCTTTATGTCCATGCCGGTATCTGCCAGGCAAGTCTTTACCATGCTGCTGAGTGGGCATGCTATCACTCGGTCGGGGTCAATGCCCATTTCGCCCAGATAGTCCTCGCTCTGGAACTGAGCCTTTTCAAGGTCCTTGGGACCGAAACTGTCGGTATCTATGATGATTGTGGCATCGGGTTTCGCATAGCGATACTGGGTCTTCAGCGCTGCGGCATTCATTGCCACGAGCACATCGCACTGGTCACCGGGAGTATATACCTGCGATGCACCAATGTGTACCTGGAAACCACTGACGCCGGTCAGTGAACCTTGCGGAGCGCGAATGTCTGCGGGGTAGTCTGGGAAAGTGCTTATACTGTTTCCCACTGTTGCGGATACGGTGGAAAATATATTGCCTGCAAGCTGCATGCCGTCACCGGAGTCGCCAGAAAAGCGAACAACCACTGATTCTCTTTCAGTTATGTTCATAGCTTAAAAATAATAAAGTTGTACCCCCGCCGGGAATCGAACCCGGATCAAAGGTTTAGGAAACCTTCGTTCTATCCATTTAACTACAGGGGCATCACTATCATCCTAAAGGCATACACCCATTAGGGTGATAGTTTGTATTGTAGCGGTACACCCTATTATATATATTAATAAGGTGTACCGACTGGTGTCTTACTTCTTCTTGCTGGTCTTGTTCAAGAACAGGTATGCTGTGGGAGCAGCAACGTAGATAGAGCTGAATGTACCGAATACCACACCGAGCATCATAGCGAAGCTGAAGCTGATAATGCTGCCTGCACCACCACCGAAAATGCCGATCAGGAAGATCACGAACAATACAAGGAAGGTAGATACAGAAGTGTTGACAGTACGGTTCAATGTGTTGTTCACAGAACGGTTGAACACATCAAGGCGGTTCTGTGTGGGATGCAGACCCAATTCCTCGCGGATACGGTCGAATACCACCACCTTATCGTTGATAGAGTAACCGATAGCGGTAAGGATAGCACCGATGAAGGTCTGGTCAATCTCCATGCTGAAGGGCAGGAAACCCCAAAGCAGAGCATATGCACCCAGGATGAGTACTACGTCAACAACCAAGGCGGTGATAGAACCGATAGAGAAAGCAACATTGCGGAAACGTACCAGGATGTAGATGAAGATGGCGATGATAGCCAAGATTACACTCCAGATAGCACCGTAAGTAATATCCTCGGCGATAGAGGGTCCAACCTTCTGGCTGCTGATGATAGAACCGCCGGTACGTACGTCGCGGTTGATGAAGGTCTCAAGTGACAGATCCTGAGCAAGCAGGTCTCCGCCTTTGAGAACCTCGTACAGCTTAGCCTCAATCTCGCTATCCACTTCAGTTCCCTCTTCGTTGATGCGATAGTTGGTGCTGATACGCAAGGTGTTGCCGTCAGAACCAATGGCAATGGCATTGATGTTGCTGCCCTCAAAGGCATTCTCCAACAGAGCATTTGCCTGTTCTGCAGATACCTTCTTCTCGAACATTACCACGAAGTTGCGGCCACCGGTGAAGTCAATGCTCTTGCTGAAACCGCGGAACAGCATGCCGCAAATTGCTACAAGAGCAGCGATACCGAAGATGGTGAAGCTCTTCTTGTAGGCACCCATGAACTGGAAGTTGGGATTCTTGAAACTGATCCAGTTGCCGATGGGAGTCTTGAACTTGAGGTTCTGCCACTTGCCACGCTCCAGCATGTTGGAGTAAACTACACGGGTCATGAACACAGCGGTGAAGAAGCTTACAACGATACCGATAATCAGTGTGGTAGCAAAGCCCTTGATGGGACCTGTACCGAAGTTGTACAGGATGATACCTGTGATGATACTTGTCAGGTTAGAGTCGAAGATAGCGCTGAATGCGTTGCTGTAACCGGCATTGAGAGCCTCGGTCAACTTCTTGCCAGCCTTCAGCTCCTCCTTGGTACGCTCATAGATAAGCACATTGGCATCAACAGCCATACCCAAGGTCAGAACCATACCGGCAATACCGCTCATAGTGAGAGACGCCTGGAAACTGGTCAGAATACCTGCTGTGAAGAACAGGTTCAGCAACAGTGCGCCATTGGCAACCATACCGGGTACTAGACCGTACATAGCAATCATGTACACCATCAACAGTACAAATGCGATAGCGCAGCTCCATACACCCAAACGGATAGACTCGGCACCAAGTGTGGGACCAACGATCTCCTCGCTCACGATCTTAGCAGGAGCAGGCATCTTACCAGACTTCAGCACATTTGCAAGGTCGCGTGTATCCTCTGCGGTGAAGTTACCGGTAATCTGACTGTTACCACCTGTAATTTCGCTCTGTACTGTGGGAGCGCTATATACATTATTATCAAGGACAATGGCAACGCTACGGTGCAGGTTAGCCTTGGTCAATGCAGCCCAACGGCGAGCACCATCCACGTTCATCTGCATGCTTACGCAGGGACGGCCATGCTGGTCAAACTCGTCCTTGGCATCGGTGATAACATCACCCTCCAAAGGAGCGCGACCATTGCGCTCTGTCACACGGATTGCATAAAGCTCATACCAATCGGAGCCTTCACCTTCGCCCATTCCCTTTACGCCCCACTTGAGCTGTACGTCAGAAGGAAGGATATCCTTGGCCTCGGGAGTTGCGAGCAACTCGCTGATAGCATCCATGTCACGCTTGTGAGCGAAACCTACTACACAACCATAGGCACCCTGAGTAAGCTGCAGCTTGCTCAGCAAAGGGTGCTGCTTCTTGAAGCGCTCTATCTCTGCCTGAGTAGCCTGTGAATCATTGCTTGCATTGTTAGCTATAGCAGATGCCAAATCACCCTTCTTTGCGGTGGAATCAGCATTTTCTGTAACATTTGTCTCAACCTCTGCCTCGGTTTCCTCTGCACTCAGAGAAGTAGCCAACTTAGAGTCGAGCTGTGCAAGGAAGGGAGTAATCTCCTGTGAGTTATAGGTCTCCCAGAACTCCAGATTTGCAGAACCCTGCAACAGTTTGCGGACACGCTCGGGTTCCTTAACACCTGGCATTTCCACCATGATGCGACCTTCCTGACCCTCCAGAGCCTGGATGTTGGGCTGAACCACACCGAAGCGGTCAATACGGGTACGCAATACGTTGTAGCTGTTGTCAATGGCACTCTTCAGTTCGGCACGCAGAACGTTCTCAACCTCCTTGTCGGTGCTCTTGGGAGAAACCTTGTCGCGAAGTTGCTGTGTAGCAAACAGTTCGGCAAGGGTGCGCTCGGGAGCCATCTCCTTGAAGTTTTTAACGAACAGGGTAATAAAGTCACTCTGGCTTTCAGTAGCCTGCTTAGCAGAGAGTTCTACTGCCTGACGGAAAGTCACGTCGTTTTCCTCCTTGTGGTCGGCAAGAGCCTTGATCACATCAGGAACGCTAACTTCCAGGATCACATTCATACCGCCCTTCAGGTCAAGACCCAGGCCGATACCCATTTCGCGGCACTCCTTCAGATTCCATGACCACAAGTATACGTCGTGGGTGTTCAGAGAGTCCATGTAACGGTCAGCAGCCTCCTTGCCCTCTGTCTGCATCTTCTCCTGATACTTGTTGTCGTAATGGCTTGTTACGACTGAGAAGCTCAGATAAAAGGCACAAACCAAGGTAAGCAGAATGGCAAAAGCCTTTACAAATCCTTTGTTTTGCATTTTTGTTTTAGATATTAATTGTTTTATGATTAGTTAATTTTCCTGTGACTTTATGCTACAAAAGCATGCAAATGTATAACTTTTTTCTGACACTTCAAGGTTATATTCCTAAAAAAAGCATTTATCCGTCCTATTTTGCTGATTTATACACCTGTGTGATGATGGGACGATGGTCAGACGAGCAAATCGTGTTATCGATGTATGTATCTTGTACTACAAAGTCTCTGCTTACGAATAAATGATCTATCCTGACGGGGAAACCCTTTCGGATGAAAGAAATTCCCAGGCCTCTTCCACTTTCGGCAAAAACATTGTTCAACTGTTTTGAAACCTCCTGGTAGGTGTACGAAATAGGAGTGTCATTCAGGTCTCCTCCCACTATCATGCTGTATTTTTCGTACTTTTTAATAAGTTCGCATAACTTATCTGTCTGCTCTGCTCTTTGTTTGGCAGCTTTTGTCAGTCGTGATAGCAGAAGCCTGCCGCTAGTGGTCATCTTCTCCTTGTCATACTGCTCTATGGCATTACCATAATCTGCTTTTTCTTGCTGACTGATGGCATTGCTCTGCAGGTGATTGTTAATCAGCAAAACGGTATCTCCGCCTATATTTGCCAGACAGGCATAAGAACCATTGCCTAAATTGGACACATCGGAATGTAGAGTTTCTCCGACAAATGGCCCCTTAGAGTAGATACGGACTCCGCCCAAGAATCGACAATGATATCCAAGCGAATCCATTCTTTGTGACAAGTGATTAAAAATTACACCTGCAGATGGACACTCCTGCAGAAATATTACATCTGCTCCACCACGGGAAACATACTCCATGGTTTTCCATCCTTCAAAGCCGTTTTCCGGTTCATTTGCAAAACCAGCAACATTAAACGACATAACCTTGACGGTTTTTTCTACCGTATCCCTACTCCAGTTTATTGGACAATAATCCTTTACATAGTTCCAGCAAAAAAATATTCCCATAAGGGGCAAGAGTATCCATCGGCATGACACTATAGCCCATATCAGGATAAAAAGCAAGTCTATGCCAAGAAAAACAGGAAATAGCAATCCTGCCTGCGATATTCGTGGATGAACGGCTGGATCAAGGTGAGTCGACAGGCATGTAAACCATAGCAGGAACAAGGTGGCAATGTTTGCTCCTGCCAATGCACTGACGAACATAACGTGTACCCCATGTCTAACCTTGGATTTTATGGTATCCTTGGTCATATTCTCTTAGTTTTTCCGGTATACGTGAAAGTGATTTGTGGGCTTGCGCCTGAAAAAGTTACGTATTTTGTCCAACAGGCCTCCATGTCCGCCATCCTTCCACATAAGCAAGATGATGAACCCCACAAGCATGCCACCCAAATGCGCATAATGTGCCACACCATCGTTACTTCCTGTCAAGAAGAGTTCTATAATTGCATAACCAATGACAAAAAGCTTTGCCTTGATGGGGACTGGTATGGGGAAGATGAACATCTTTTCGTTGGGAAAAATCATGCCGAATGCCAGCAGGATACCATACACGGCACCAGAAGCACCAACAGTGTTCCACATATTGATGTCAACAGCCAACCCATGTTGTATCACATACTTGCCGTAAACCAGCTCGCTACCGTAACGTGCCACATCGGTATGTGCCAAATTCATGTAGTGGACCCACTGTACAAGTTCCTGTATTACTCCGGCTCCTATGCCACATGCCAGATAATAGAAAAGAAAACGTTTGCTTCCCATTACCTGCTCTATGATACGACCAAACATCCATACGGCAAACATGTTGAAAAAGATATGCTCCAGGTTACCATGCATGAACATATAGGTAAGCAGTTGGTATGGACTGAAATTGTCTGCCATGAAAAAGTGCAGACCCATCAGTGAATTCAGGTCAACCTTATGCAGGCTGACAACATATGTGGCCAGGAAGCACAGCACGTTGATGATAAGCAGATTCTTTGTTACGGGAGGCATCATATTCATAGGCTCGATGTCTGTATTTCATTTATTTAGGTTGCGAAGTTACGCTTTTTTGTGCACTAAGCAAGGTTTTTCTGTTTACTATTCTGCTATTTTTTGTTAAAACCAACATTTTTTAGGAATAAAACTTGCTTGTAATACGCATAATATCTATATTTGTGATGGAAAATGCGGTATAGCAATATAAAAGACATATCTATAACCAATAAATAACTGATATTATGAACAAGACAGATTTGATTAACGCTATCGCTGCTGGTGCAGGTTTGACAAAGGCTGATGCTGCAAAGGCATTGAATGCAACAACTGCTGCTATTGCAGAGGCTGTAAAGGCTGGTGACAAGGTTGCCCTGGTTGGCTTCGGTACTTTTGCTCCTGCAGAACGTCCCGCTCGTACCGGCAAGAATCCCCGTACCGGTGAAGCAATTGAGATTCCTGCCAAGAAGGTTGTAAAGTTTAAGGCTGGTGCCGATTTGGCTTTATAACACAAATCATAAAAGACGAATTTACGACAAAGGGATGTACTCTGGTTGGGTACATCCCTTTGTCGTTTCTATGAAATGTCTGACATGACCTGACAAGAAAACTGAGGAGAACATTCCTGGGAAGGAACCTAAACCACAGATAAGCAACCTATACCTATTATATAATATGCGGTTGCCACGAGGGTACCAAATTAACTCTCTCCAAGAACACTGAAATAGGTCCTCCCGAGGACCGAGGCGAAAGAACCGGGAACTCTCGGGTCGGTCCTCGGGAGGACCGAGGCCCGTCCTGCGGAGGAGCGTTTTCACCCCATACGAACTATGCGCGAACCATCCCCCTGTTCTGCAATATGCACATGGACAGTTTCCTCTGGCAATATTTCATCTATCAGTTGTGGCCACTCCATAAAACACAAGCAGCCACTATAGGCATAGTCCTCGAAACCAAGATCTATTACCTCCGAAATATTCTTTATTCTGTAAAAGTCGAAATGATATATAGGTCCCATCTCTGAGGCATATTCATTCACGATGGCAAAGGTGGGGCTGCTTACATCATCACTAACACCAAGTTCTTCACAAACAGCCTTAATGAAAGTTGTCTTGCCTGCTCCCATATTGCCATAGAAGGCAAATACACGGTGTTCACCTATATGTGACACAAATTCACGGGCGGCATCAGCAATATTATCCAGTGAGGGAATTGATATTTCAATCATTTTCCGTAGATGGTGATATCAGGGGTGCAACAACAGACAACACAACATACCATAGTATTATGGCCGCAAAACAACTTTCGGCAAGCATGAAGCATGGCGCACAGCCCAAGAGGAATATGTACTTGATGCTATTGTCCTTCCAGGATAAGTTCTTGAACTTGAGTGCAAACAAGGGCAGCTCTGCCACCAGCAGAAAGCAGAACAGCAACATGAACAGGAACAAGAACAAGGCATTGAACCTGCCACTAACCAGGAAAGCATGCTCTCCCACTATCAGACTGCCCCAGAAAAGCGCATTGGCAGGTGTTGGCAAACCAATAAAAGAAGAGGTCTGTCGTATATCTATATTGAACTTAGCCAAACGTAGTGCCGAGAAGGCTGCTATGAGAAAGGCCGTGTATGGCATAAAGGCACGCAGAGGCTCCATGAATTCCGGATACTGAACCTCCTGAAAAAGCGAGAATAGCATAGCACTGGGTGCTACACCAAACGTTACTACATCTGCCAAAGAGTCCAACTCCTTGCCTATCGGAGAAGATACTCCCAAAGCACGAGCTGCCATGCCATCGAAAAAGTCGAAAATAGCACCTAAAAGAATGAAAACTATTGCCCAAAAGTAATTTAATGGAATGGGATTCTGGAAAGCAGCCCCTACGGCAATGCAACCACAGACGAGATTGCAACAGGTAATTATATTAGGAATATGCTTTTTCATGAGAGTTTGGCAATAATGGTTTCGTTACCGGTTGTGCGCTGGCCCAATTCCACGTTCACCTTAGTTCCTATAGGAAGATACAAATCCACGCGGCTACCAAACTTGATGAAGCCCATGTGCTCGTCTATCTCACAGAACTCACCCTCCTGAAGGTAGGTTACAATTCTGCGTGCCATGGCACCAGCAACCTGACGAACCAAAATGTCCTGTCCGGTGGATGTGGTAATTACTACAGTGCTGCGCTCGTTCTCTGTACTTGCCTTGGGCAACCATGCAGCCTTGAAACGACCATCGTGATGACGTACCATCTTTACTGTTCCGTCGCAAGGAGTCCAGTTGGCATGTACATTGAAAAGGCTCATGAAAATACTCACCATCAGCCTGCGGTCGTGGAAATACTCATTCTCTTCCACTTCCTCTATAACAACCACCTTGCCGTCAGCCGGAGCTATAATCAATCCCTCGGTGTCATCATACTCATAGTGTCTGATAGGACAACGGAAAAAGTTGACCATAATCAAGTAGACGATTGTTGTTACTCCAGCAAAAATATAGAATGCCATAGGACATTCCGGCATAGCACAATAGTACACCAATGAATTAAACAAAGCGAATGCTACAAAACCAAGCAGAAGGGTGCTTGTGCCTTCTCTGTGCAGACGAATTTTCTTAAGTTTACGAAGTCTTTTACCCATTGATACGATAAATTTTACGGACAAAGATACTAATTTAAATAAACAAAGCAAGGCAATACGTCCTTTTTTTGTTAACAAAGACTATAATTCATGTAAACCGAGGTGCCTCTCAAAGAAAAAAGCCATACCTTTATGCCATAAAACAAAAGTACTTCAACATTCATACATGCAGGATTTCGTTCATCTCCATGTTCACACGCAATACTCCTTGCTTGACGGGCAAGCAAGCATTGCTCGTTTGGTAGACAAAGCAATTGCCGATGGCATGCGCGGCTTGGCTATTACCGACCATGGCAATATGTTTGGCATAAAGGATTTCTTTGACTATTGCTGCAAGGTGAATGGAAAACGCAAGAAAGAAGGACTGGAGCCATTCAAACCTATATTCGGTTGCGAAATGTATGTTGCCAGACGTGGAAACAAAGCACTGAAGGAGATAAAGCAGGACCAAAGCGGATGGCATTTGATTGTACTGGCAAAGAACGAGATTGGATACAAGAACCTCGTGAAGCTGGTAAGTCGCTCGTGGGTGGATGGCTACTATATGCGTCCCCGTACAGACCACACAGACCTTGCCAAGTATCACGAGGGACTGATAATAGCCTCCGCTTGTCTCGGCGGAGAGATTCCCAAGAAGATAATGTCGGGGGACATTGCGGCAGCCGAAGAGGCTGTCAAGTGGTTTAAGGGCATTTGGGGCGAGGATTACTATCTGGAGGTCCAACGCCATCAGGTCCGCGACCCTCGTCAAAGGGCAAACCGCGAGGTCTTCGAGTTGCAACAAAAAGTGAACAAGGTAATCCTTGACCTGGCCAGAAAACATGACATCAAGGTGATTGCCACAAACGATGTACATTTCGTTGATGAAGACAATGCCGAAGCACACGACCATCTGCTTTGCCTCTCCACCAACAAGGACCTGAACGACCCCACACGTATGCTGTACACCAAGCAGGAATGGTTCAAGACCCGCGAGGAGATGAGTGAAGTATTCCCCGACCTACCGGAAGCACTTGCCAATACGGCAGAGATACTGGACAAGGTGGAAACATACAATCTGGACTCCAACCCCATCATGCCTTTCTTCCCCATACCTGAGGAGTTTGGCACGGAAGAACAGTGGCGCCAGCGCTTTACCACAGAGGACTTGTTCAAAGAGTTCACTTCCGACGAGAACGGAGAGAACCCCATGCCTCGCGAGGAGGGAGAGAAAAAGATTGGCAAACTGGGTGGATTGGATAAACTTTACCGCATAAAGTTCGAGGCAGACTACCTCGGACACCTTGCATACGAGGGAGCGAAGAAACTATACGGAGAAGACCTTTCCAAGGAGGTGGATGACCGCATACGCTTTGAGTTGCACATAATGAAGACCATGGGTTTCCCTGGCTACTTCCTTATCGTACAAGATTTCATAAACTCTGCACGCAACGAACTTGGAGTATGGGTAGGCCCCGGACGCGGTTCGGCCGCCGGCAGTGTTGTGGCATATTGTCTGGGAATCACACGTCTGGACCCCATGAAGTACGACCTGCTGTTTGAGCGTTTCCTTAATCCCGACCGTATATCACTGCCTGATATAGATACCGACTTTGACGACGATGGACGAGGACGTGTCCTTCAATGGGTAATGGACAAATATGGCAAAGAGAACTGTGCCCACATCATCACCTACTCCACCATGGCCACCAAGAACAGTCTGAAGGACGTGGCACGCATAGAGAAAGTGCCTCTGGACAAGGCCAATGCATTGTGCAAAGCCATCCCCGAAAGACTGAGTTTGGATGGCAAGGACCTGAAAATGAACCTCAGCAATGCCATCAAGTGCACCCCCGAACTACAACAAGCCGAGGCAAGTTCCGATCCCGCCCTGTCCAACACTATAAAATATGCACGAATGCTGGAGGGCAACATCCGAGGCACTGGTATTCATGCCTGTGGTTTTATTATCTGTCGCGACCCTATATCCGAGCACGTTCCTGTCAGCACTGCCGATGATCCGGACTTCCCCGGTGAGAAAACAGCAGTTACACAGTATGATGGTCACGTTATCGAATCCACCGGTCTCATCAAGATGGACTTCCTCGGCTTGAAGACTCTCTCGGAGATGAAGGAGGCGTGCCGTGTTATCAAGGAAGCGCATGGTATAGACATAGATCCGGATAATCTCCCTATAGACGACGAACTGACCTATAAATTGTATCAGGAAGGACGTACAATAGGAACCTTCCAGTTCGAGTCTGCTGGTATGCAAAAGTATCTAAAGGAACTACGTCCCACTGTATTCGAGGATCTCATTGCCATGAACGCCCTTTACCGTCCTGGGCCCATGGATTACATACCATCTTTCATTGCCCGAAAGAACGGTCAGGAGGAAATCAAGTACGACATCCCCATCATGGAGAAGTACCTGAAGGACACCTATGGCATTACCGTATATCAGGAACAGGTGATGCTACTCAGCCGTCTGCTTGCCGACTTCACCCGTGGCGAGAGCGATGCGCTCCGCAAGGCAATGGGTAAGAAGAAGAAGGACATTGTAGATGCCATGAAGCCCAAGTTCATTGATGGAGGAGTACGCAATGGACATGATCCCAAGATTCTGGAAAAGATATGGGGCGATTGGGAAAAGTTTGCTTCATACGCCTTTAACAAATCACATGCCGCCTGCTACTCATGGGTGGCATATCAGACGGCTTACCTGAAAGCACACTACCCCGCCGAGTTCATGGCCGCACTGCTGACACGACGCAAAGATGACATCAAGGAAATCACCAAACTTCTTGACGAGTGCAAAGCACTGAAGATTGAAGTATTAGGACCCGATGTGAACGAGTCTCATGCCAACTTCGGTGTTAACACAAAATCTCAGATACGTTTCGGACTGATGGCCATCAAAGGATTGGGCGAGGCAGCCTCAGAGGCCATCGTAAAGGAAAGGGAGCAGAATGGGCCATACAAGGACCTGTTTGATTTTGTACAAAGAGTCCCCATGTCTGCAGTAAAGCGTAGCGGTCTGGAATGCCTGGCTGTTAGCGGAGCATTTGATGCATTCAAGAGCCAGATACGCAGGGAACAGTTCTTCGGAGTGAATCCCAAGGGAGAGATCTTCCTTGATACACTTACACGATACGGAAACAGTTACCAGCAAAGCATGATGGAAGCGCAGTTCTCACTCTTTGGGGCAGACATGGTTGAGGTAAGTACCCCTCCTATCCCACCGGCTGAATCATGGAGCTTGTTGGAACGCCTCAACAAGGAGCGTGAACTCGTGGGCATCTATCTCTCTGGACATCCATTGGATGAATATGCTGTGATTGTCAGGGACATCTGTACTATGCATGCAACAGACCTGGAGGACCCTTTAGAGTTTGTGGATTGCGACTTCTCGTTAGGAGGAATAGTCACAAACGTAAAGACTGGCATAAGCAAGCGCGGTTCTGGATATGGCATTGTAACGATAGAGGATTACAGCGGACAGGGCGATATTGCTCTCTTTGGTCAAGACTGGCCCAGATGGAGTGGCTATATGATGGTAGGAAGCGCCTTGTATATAACAGGACGCGTTCAACCTGGCAGATACGACCCTACGCGTGTTCAGCTTTCTATTGGCGAGATACAGTATCTTGGAGACATTAAGGATGACCTGATACAGAAGTTTACTATCTATCTGAATGCAGACATGCTCACAGAGGAATCTGTACTAATGCTCAGCGAGATGCTGATGCATGAACCTGGAAAAGTGTCTCTGGAATTTGTTTTCACAAATAGCGAAGGTCATTCTCTGTCTATGAAACCATCTAAACTTAAGATTAAGGTAACCCGCGCTCTAATGGACTTCCTTCATAGTCAGGATGGCATGGAGTATAGTATAAACGACTAAGCGGTACAACCTATTGAATAAAGTAATAACAAACAACAATTAAATTCATTTATTATGGCACAAGTTATTAACAGCGCAAACTTTGAAGAACTGATTGCTACAGGCAAACCAATAGTGTTGGACTTCTGGGCCACATGGTGCGGTCCATGCAAGCGTGTTGCTCCACTGGTAGAGCAGCTGGCAGAGGAGTATGCCGAACAGGCTATCGTTGGCAAGTGTGATATTGAAGAGGACGAAGACTTGCCAATGCGCTTCGGCATTCGCAATATTCCCACTATTCTGTTCATCAAGAATGGCGAGATTGTAGATAAGCAGGTAGGCGCCTGCACTAAGGCTGTCTTGGAAGAAAAGCTTAAGGGTCTTCTTTAATATCATTCTGATGGTATTCCTTTAAAAAAGTATATGATGAGCGAATTCAATGAAGAACTGCTATTTGCAGAAGAAGATCGCCAGACGGTGGCATTTATCCAGGGTTATCTGCCCCAGGAAATAAAGGAAAAGTTCACAGAGGACGACTTGTATTATTTCCTGGATGCCTTTGTTGAGTATTGCGAAGTTTCCGGTCTTATGGACAATGAAGACGAGGAAGCTGAGATTGATGTTGAAGAAGCGGCAGAGTTTATGGTACGTCAGGCAAAAAAGGAGAAGATTGGTACTTTTGACGCCGAGGACGTACGTTGGATCGTGGATGGCCAGTTAGAGTTCTGGGAGTCTCAGGAATGACAGACGAACAATACATGAGGCAAGCCTTGCAGGAAGCGCACAAAGCGCTTTCTGCAGGAGAGGTGCCCATAGGCGCAGTGATTGTGTGCCGTGGGCAGATAATTGCCCGTGGCCACAATCTTACAGAACGCTTGCATGATGTTACTGCTCATGCAGAAATGCAGGCTATCACGTCGGCAACAGAATACCTGGGTGGAAAGTACTTGTCGGATTGTACTATCTATGTTACCGTGGAGCCTTGCATCATGTGTGCCGGAGCTCTTGGTTGGAGCCAGATTTCTCGCGTGGTATATGGTGCTGGAGACGACAAGCGTGGTTTCCTTCGTTTTGCTCCCAAAGCACTGCATCCAAAGTGCGAGGTGGTTTCGAGAGTATTGGAAGAGGAGTGTGCCACCTTGATGAAATCATTTTTTCAAAAGAAACGATAGTTCGCATGGCTCAGCACAACGACTTCGGCGCCCATGGCGAGGACATCGCAATAGACTATCTTCGTCGCAAAGGATATACAATCCTGGACAGGAACTGGCGCAGCGGACACAAGGAGATAGACATCGTGGCACGTCATGATGATACAGTGGTGTTCGTGGAAGTGAAGGCTCGTGCCAACACCTTCTATGGCAACCCCGAAGATGCTGTTACACGCCGTAAAATGCACCTTTTGGTTCTTGCCGCCGATGCATATCTGCGCTATAACGCCATAGACATGGAGGTGCGCTTCGATGTGATTACCATCACTGGTACTGTGGACAAACCATTCATTAGACATTATGAACGAGCATTCAGACCTGGTATTGGAATATAAGCATTTGGATGAAACAAGTTCCACAAACGATTTTCTCAGGAACTACACTCCTTCTGCCGATATTTCCATCGTTTCGGCTTCGTTCCAGACAAAGGGGCGTGGCCAGATGGGAAATACTTGGATCAGTCATGATGGGCAGAATGCGCTGTTCAGTGTTCTTGTATGTCCCAAGTCACTGAAGGCAAGCGATGGATTTGTTCTCAGCCAAGCCATGGCGCTCGCTATAAAGGAAACACTGGAAGAATACGTTGACGATGTTTGGATTAAATGGCCCAATGACATATATTGCCATGGCAAAAAGATTTGCGGAACGCTCATAGAGAACACTCTTATGGGAAAGTTTGTAGGGCGTTCGGTAATAGGAAATGGTATCAATGTGAACCAAACCGACTTCCCGGATGGACTGGCAGCTCCGCCCACTTCCATATGTATTCAGTTTGGAAAGGAATGCTCCACGCATGAGATCATACACCATGTGGTTGAACGTTTTGCGTTGTACTATAGGGAAATAATGGATGCTTCTTATGAACGCATACGAACCCTGTATCACGAGAATATGTACCTCAGGGGAAAGAAATCCTTGTTTCAGGACAGCGAGGGCATGTTCACAGGCATTATTTCACACGTGGAGACTGACGGGCATCTTGTTATCATTGACGAGCAATCACAATCTCGTCGCTATGCATTCAAGCAGGTGCAATTCATTAGAGAAGACAAAGATTAATAACCTTAAATATTTTTGATTATGAAATTCAATCGTATTTTACTGAAACTCTCCGGAGAGAGCCTTGCCGGTGAGCAGAAACAGGGTATCAACACCGAGCGTCTAAACGATTACGCTCGTCAAATCAAGGAAATTGCCGACATGGGGGTGCAGATAGGTATTGTCATTGGAGGCGGTAATATATTCCGAGGTCTAACTGGTGCTGGAAAAGGCTTTGACCGAGTGAAAGGCGACCAAATGGGCATGTGCGCCACGGTGATAAACTCCCTGGCTCTCAGCAGTGCCTTGGGAGCTATCGGACAGAAGAACCGCGTCCTTACTGCCATCCGCATGGAGCCTATAGGCGAGTTCTATACTAAATGGAAGGCTATTGAGGCTATGGAACGCGGAGAAGTTGTCATTATGAGCGCTGGCACCGGCTCGCCATACTTTACTACAGACACTGGCTCTTCCCTGCGTGGAATAGAGATAGAAGCGGACGTTATGCTTAAGGGTACCCGTGTAGATGGCATATATACAGCCGACCCCGAGAAGGACCCAACAGCCACAAAATTCCAGGATATCACCTATCAGGATGTTATTGCCAAAGGACTGAAAGTAATGGACATTACTGCCACAGCCATGTGTATGCAGAACGATTTGCCCATCTATGTGTTCAACATGGACATCGTAGGCAATCTCAAAAAGGTAATTGATGGAGAGGACATAGGTACCCTCGTGCACAATTAACCTGAGAGTTATCCTGCTAATCATCCTCTTGCTTGTAAAGTTTCGGTCTTATTGTCTACATTTTACTGCTATTGGTGCATAAATTAAAAAAAAAGATGTACCTTTGCAAAACCTAAGTTGCGCCTGTGGTGGAATTGGTAGACACGCCAGACTTAGGATCTGGTGCAGCGATGCGTGTAAGTTCGAGTCTTATCAGGCGTACATATTTTATGAAGGAGTTCCGTGTGGAGCTCCTTCCTCGTTTTAAGGAGGCGCCTTTTACATATTTCAAAGGTTTGTTACGGCAATTATATTCGCTACCACAAGTATGGAATATAGACTTCGGGAAGACGAAGGCTTGCCCTCGGGAGGACCGAGGCGAGAGTTCCCGGTACTTTCGATTCGGTCCTCCCGAAGACCAATACAGGGGGTATCCGGACACTTGGTATCTCGCTAACATGCTAACGGACCATTTCCAATGGTTAGGAAACGGCCCGTTAAGGGAAATGTATGAGTATTTCTTAAAGTAAAGAATTGAATCCCTATCTCTTTATGAAGACTCTGAGTACAAACCACAGGTGTTGACGCAAGGCGGTCACAAAGCCATAATGCTGACACATGATGCGAAGACGCTCCAAAAGTGATTTGCGATGGTTTCTCGTTGTCATGCCCTCTGAGAGATAATCTGTAAGAATCATCCTCGTGTTATAGTAACCAATGCCTCGTTCCTGTGCCTTCTTCATAATTCTGATACACCAGTCAAAGTCGGCACTGTAACGATAACGAAGGTCATAGTTCTGCTCTTGAGCCAAATCCGTTCTCACATAGAAACTCTGGTGGCACACCAGCATTCCATTGAGGAATTTGCGCCAATGCAAGCATTCGGGGATTTGCAGACGGCGATGTCTCAGGAACTTTTCCTCATTATCCACAATGTCTGTCTCGCCATAAATTACAGCCGGCCAATGTTCTCTGTTATTGCCCTCTTCGTGAAAAGAGGAGACTCCTTGCACTATCTTCTCTATTGTATCTGAACTATGAAATTTGTCTCCGGAGTTCAGGAAGATAAGATAATCTCCATTGGCTTGCTCTATGCCCTTGTTCATGGCATCGTACAGCCCATTGTCTGGTTCGCGAATAAAACGTATTTCATGCGGACAGGTGCACACGGAATTTTCCTCGGCATATTCTTGAATCAGAGTCAGGGTGCCGTCACTGCTTACCCCATCCACTATCAGGTGCTCTATGTGGGGATAGGTCTGCGATGCTACACTCTGCAGGGTACGTCCCAGAGTGAGTTCGGCATTATATGTTACCGTAATGATGGTAAACTTAGGCAACACATGTTCATTCAAAGCCCATGTCTTCGTACTCGACGGAGGCACAGGCGTGGCAGGGTCTACTTCTGGCATTTCTTGTATTTAATAATGAATAATATTATCTTTAATATAGTTATAAGGGCCAATATGGCCAAAGCTATATAGGCAATGGTTTCCGTAGTATGTACGGTCTTCGGGTCAAAAACCATCACCACTTCATGCTTGCCTGCAGGTACACGGATGGCACGCAATATGTAGTTGGCACGAGCCACTGGGACTTCCTCGCCAGACACCGTTGCCGTCCATCCAGGATAATAGATATCAGAAAACACTATTATTCCACCTTGCTCCGACTCTACTTCGTAACGGAGTCTGTTGGCCTCGTACTCCACAAGATTCACCTTGGCATAAGACGAGTCTGACGGTATGTCACTGTCTGCCAATACATTGGCAAACTTCTTGTCCACCACGGCAACATGACGCAAGTCTTCCTTGCCTATGGCAGCCAACTCATCATCTGCATTATCTACCCAGTATATCTTCTCTGCAAACCAGGCATTGCCCATGGCATGGGGATTGAAGACAGGAATCTTTCTGGAATCTACGGTCTTCATGATTACATACCTCATGTTGAGCATGTTCAACACTGGGAACAAACTGTCTGCATTAGCATGAGACAAATCGCCTCCATTATCTGACACAGCCTTTTGCAAACGTGCCATCTCGGGACTAATGTGGGCCTCTATCACCTCCTGGTAACGACGCAACTTGGCTGCATGATAGCCTCCTATACTCTTGTGCCAATAGGAAGCATCGTTGCTATTGAACGTGCTGACCGTAGCATCCAGTGTGCGGTGATACAATGTGGGATCCAGCAGAATAATGTCGTCGGCATTTGTACGCTTGAAGTTCTGTTCCACTGGACGTGGACTTACAAACATGCCGTCGTTCAGATAACGTTTGTTTACCATCCACATATCTGCCAGACACAAAACTGTGATGAGCAATGTCATAGGTACACTCTTCAACCTGCCGTAGTAGTGCAAAAGCATAAACAACGTGCCTATGGCAATAATCCAGAATGATCGGATAGCATCTGTCTTGAACACCCATCTGCGCATTTCGTTCAGATTGTCCAACAATCCGTTCACAAACTGCTGATCCACATATCCGGCATTGGCCAGCCCCTGAATTCCGGCAGCCTCACTTGTAGATACATAGTTGCCAAAGAACACATCAGGCATGAGCCAAAACAGAAAACATATACCTCCGGTAATGATGAAACTGAGCCACAAGGCATTTACCTCCTTATTTATTATAGGCACGCGCACATGCACGCACGAAGGTTGCTCCACAAACTTCTTCAATGCCATCATGGCCATAAGTGGCATGGTAAACTCGGCTATCACAAGGATGGAGGCTACGGTACGGAACTTGTCGTACATGGGAACGTAATCCAGGAAAAAGTCTGTCAATCCCATAAAGTTCTTGCCCCAAGACAATGCTACAGAAAGCATAGTGGCAAACAACAAGGCCCAACATACGGGACCACGTACAATAAGTAGGCACAAGACGAACAGCATGCAAACGAAAGCGCCAACATATACCGGACCACTCGTGCCTGGCTGCTCTCCCCAATATTGCCCTAACTGATTATACAGGGAACGGTACTGGCTATCGGCCTTGGACATAGCAGTCTCGCTTACAGACAAGGGAATGCTTGCACCGCCCTTGGTGTTGGGCACTAAGAGTGTCCAAGTTTCACCTATGCCATAACTCCATGCAGTAATGTAACTGCGCTCCAATCCGCTGGAAGTCTGATTGGCAGGGTCCTTGGTCTTCTGTGTCAGTTCGCTCTTGCTACGCATACTCTCCTTGCTATATTCCCAAGTGTGATACAGGTTGGAGATATTTATGGCTATACCCAGCATGCAACCTATGGCAAAGGCAATACTTCCCTTTATCCAGCGTATAATTCCCTTGCGACTAAGGTCGGACAACAACCAGCCAATGGACAAGGCAAAGATGGGAAGAAGGAAATAATATGTCATCTGCACGTGGTTGGACACTATCTGCAATGCCATGAAAAGCCCACTTACAACAATGCCCCAACTACGCTTGCCCCTATAACACAATGCCATACCGCCAATGGTAGGTGGAATGAATGCCAAAGTGTAGAGTTTCCATATATGTCCAGCTGCTATGATAATGAAATAGTAACTGGAGAAAGCCCACAATATGGCACCGAGGGCGGCCATCCATACCTTGAAGTTAAAGCATCGGAGCATAATATAGAAGCCCAATAGCATTATGAAAACATAGGATGCCACTGTAGGAAGGCACAAACTATACCATTGTTGCAATTCAACTAACGAATCAGTGCTTTCATAGGCAGGAGCCATCTGATAGGTAGGCATACCAGAGAAAAGACTATTGGTCCATCGGGTACGTTCTCCGTTGTGAGTCTTGCGGTATTCACTCATTTCCACTCCTGCACCCACTGCTCCGGTGTGGTCATGGCCAGACAGAACCTTACCGTCCATGACAGGCTCCCAGAAGTAGACAAGACTGATGATGGCAAACATCGCCACCACTCCAACTTCAATCAAGTATTTCTTATAGTTTTTCATCACTATCTTGTTAGAACGATTTACGGTTAGCATCCGCTTACATCACTTTCCTGCGCGTTTTCTCTCCAGATGATCCAGTATCACCTTACGCATACGCATGGATTGCGGTGTAACTTCCACATACTCGTCTGCCTTGATATACTCCAAGGCTTCTTCCAGAGAAAAGATAGTGGCAGGAATGATGCGTGCCTTTTCATCGGTACCACTGGCTCGAACGTTGGTCAACTGCTTAGCCTTGCACACATTGATAACAAGGTCTATATCGTGAACATGCTCACCGATAACCTGACCGGCATACACCTGGTCCTGGGGTTCGATAAAGAACTTGCCACGGTCCTGCAGGTGGTCTATGGCATAGGCATAGGCATTGCCGCTCTCCAATGATATCAGCGAACCGTTGATACGTCGGTTTATCTCGCCTTTGAATGGCTGGTACTCCTTGAAGCGATGTGCCATGATGGCCTCACCCTGAGAGGCGGTAAGCACATTGGTACGCAAACCTATGATGCCACGTGAAGGGATGTTGAACTCAATGTTTACACGTTCGCCCTGACTCTCCATACTGGTCATCTCACCCTTGCGTCGCGTTACCATGTCTATCATTCTGCTGCTGAACTCCTCAGGTACGTTTATGGTTAGTTCCTCAATAGGTTCGCAACGTACTCCGTCTATTTCCTTGTAGATTACCTGAGGCTGGCCTACCTGCAACTCATAACCTTCACGGCGCATGGTTTCTACGAGTACCGAAAGATGTAGCACGCCGCGGCCGCTTACAATCCAACGGTCGGTATATCCCTCCACTGTGGAAACACGCAGTGCCAGGTTCTTCTCCAGTTCCTTGTCCAGGCGTTCCTGTATATGGCGGCTGGTACAGAACTTTCCCTCCTTGCCAAAAAATGGCGAGTCGTTTATTGTAAAGAGCATGGACATCGTGGGTTCGTCAATGGTTATGCTTGGCAATGCCTCAGGATTTTCGTAATCACATATTGTATCGCCAATCTCAAAACGTTCCAACCCCACCAATGCACAGATGTCTCCACTACTTGCCTCTTCCGTCTTCTTACGGCCCATACCGGTAAAGGTGTGCACCTCCTTGATTTTAGTACGCTCCTTGCTTCCATCGCGGTGCATGACGGTAATGTTCATACCCTCACGCAATGTTCCACGATGCACACGACCTACGGCAATACGACCCGTGTAGTTGGAATAGTCCAAACTTGTTATCAGCATCTGTGGTGTGCCATCCAACTGCTGAGGTGCTGGCACATGCTCCAATATCTGGTCAAGCAGATAGGTGATGTCATTAGTGGGTGTACTCCAATCTTCTCCCATCCAATTGTTCTTGGCTGAACCGTATATTACCGGGAAATCCAACTGCTCTTCGGTAGCATTGAGGTCGCACATCAAATCGAAAACCATCTCGTACACTTCCTCGGGACGACAATTGGGTTTGTCCACCTTGTTTACTACAACCAATGGCTTCAAACCTATCTCCAAGGCTTTCTGCAGCACAAAACGTGTCTGAGGCATTGGGCCCTCAAAAGCATCAACTAAAAGGATACATCCGTCAGCCATATTCAGCACACGTTCCACCTCGCCACCAAAATCTGAGTGACCTGGTGTGTCAATGATATTTATTTTCGTATCCCTATACATGATGGATACGTTCTTGGATAGGATGGTTATACCACGTTCGCGTTCCAACTCGTTGTTATCCAGCATCAATTCGCCAGATTGCTGGTTTTCGCGAAACAGATTGCCAGCCAGTAGCATCTTGTCTACCAGAGTAGTCTTGCCGTGGTCCACATGGGCTATAATAGCAATGTTACGGATATTCTGCATGATTTATCAATTATTCTATAATTGCCTGTACACAATAAGGCATACAAAGGTACAGAAAAATCCTATATATTCGTTCATAGAGTCCCCAAATAAGTTAAATGCACACAATTAGAGAAAAAACTTGTTCATAGATAACCACTTATTCAGTACTTTTTCATACCTTTGCACCCGCATTTGACCGGAGGCAGTGCCCGAACGTATGGAAGCTGCACGGCAAACAAGTTACACAATTCAAAATCAAACAAGCTATGTATTTGAATTCAGAGAAGAAGACCGAGCTCTTCACCACCTATGGCAAGGGTGCTACTGACACTGGTAGCGCTGAGAGCCAGATTGCATTGTTCACTTTCCGCATCAAGAACCTCACCGAGCACATGAAGCAGAACCGCAAGGACCACAGCACCGAGCGCGCTCTGACAGGTCTCGTAGGTAAGCGCCGTGCTCTTCTTAACTATTTGAAGAAGCGCGACATTACCCGCTACCGTGCTATCGTTAAGGCTTTGGGCTTGCGTAAGTAATGCACACAGAGGTCTTCTGACAACAGAAGTAACGAAAAACAAAGAGGTTGCCCTAAACGGACAGCCTCTTTTCTTTGTTTATATAATTCTTTGTTATTTTAAGCAGATAGTTGTCTAAGCATAATCAAGCTTTCAAGAACTCTGCCAAACGTGCAACAGCACGGGCACGATGGGATACGGCATTCTTGCCTTCTGGTCCCATTTCTGCAAAAGTCAGACCTGTTTCTTCTACCTCAAAGACGGGGTCGTAGCCAAAACCGTTCTCGCCACGAAGTTCGCTTACCACCTTGCCCTCCACTATGCCTTCGAACAGGTGCTCCTCAAAATTGGCATTATCTGCACTATGGCGCACAAGGGCTATCACGGTGCGAAAACGGCAGTTGCGGTCCTCTTTGCCTTCCATCTTGGCAAGGAGGCAACGGATGTTGGCGGTAGCATCGTGGCTGTCGCCGAAACCGTTCATTGTGCCAAAGCGGGCGGTGAATACTCCAGGAGCGCCATCAAGTGCATCTACATGCAAACCTGTATCATCGGCGAAGCAGTCCACCCCGTACTTCTCTGCCACATAGCGTGCCTTTTGCAAGGCGTTGCCTTCCAGAGTGTCTGCATCCTCGGGAATCTCTTCGGTGCAGCCAATCTCTGCCAATGACTGAATCTCTATCTTGTCGCCAAGTATCTGGCGTATCTCACGGAGCTTATGCTCGTTGTTTGTTGCGAATACCATGTTCTACTTCTTAATTGGGTCAAAGCCTTCTCCGAAGACGCCTTCAACGTTGGACATGGACACGAAAGCCTTGGGGTCTACACGGTGGATGAGGTCGAAGATGTCCTTGCGCTCAAATTTCTTGGCCATAACCAGCAGTACTGGACGCTTCTGCTTGCTATACCAGCCATGGCCTTCCAGCACCGTGCAACCGCGTTGCAGGTCATGGTTGATGCGTGTGGCTATCTCCTCGTACTTCTCGGAAACGATGATGAACTGTACGCTCTGGCGTGCGCCATTGATAACGTAGTCAACCATGTTGATAGCTATGAAGAGCATACAGTAACTCATTACCAGGGTCTCCATGTCGCGGATAACAAACCAGTTGGCACCAACAATGAAGATGTCCACCATGAGCAGGGCACGGCCAAGGCTGATGGGCTTGTACTTATTTATAATAGAAGCCACAATGTCCGAACCTCCGGTGCTGCCGCCCGACTGGAAGACAAGACCAAGTCCGATACCTTCGGTAAGACCGCCCAGCACACAGGCCATAAACTTCTGTTCGCCCACCAGCTTGTACATGTTGCCCATCTCGTCCACAGGCACCAGGCGTTGTCCCAGGTCGATGAATAGCGACACCATAGCAGTGGCAAGCAGTGTCTTGACTGTGTACTTCAACCCAAGTATCTTCAGTGCCGAAAGGAGCAGAGCCACGTTGATAATGAAATATGTATAGGATGGCGGGAACTTGGTGACGTAGAATATCAGTGCACCAATACCCGATACGCCTCCGCTGGTCATCTCGTATGGCAGGATAAAGAATGAGTAGCCGATGGCAAATATCAGCAAGCCGGATGCCATCAAAAACAAGTCCTTGCCTGAAGGAACAATGTCGTGTAGTGTAATTTTCTCCATATCCTTATATATTTAAGCCTTTATAACATTGAATCCCTTGCCAAAGGCTCCCTCCACGCGGTGGAAGGTGACGAAGGCGTCGGGGTCGGTATCGCGTATCAGACGGAGCATCTCCACCTGCTCGCTCTTGTGCACGATGGTCACCACCACCTTCAGCTGGTCGTGGGTGAAACCGCCCTCGGCAAAGAGCAGTGTGGCGGTGTGTCCGGTCTTGGTGCGTATGGATTCCACCATGATGTCGTGGCACTTGGTATAGATGGTAAACTGTATGTCCTGCTTGGATGAGTTTATCATTGTATCCACGGCAAAGGTGTAAATCACCAGGGTGACATAACCGAAGACCACCATCTGCCAGCTATGGAACAGGAAGTAGCAGCTGCCTATCACGAAGAGGTCGAGATAGAGAAGCACACGTCCTATGCTCACATTCTTGTACTTGTTGATGATGGATGCAATGATGTCCCATCCGCCGGTGCTGCCGCCGCTCATGAACACCATACCTATGCCTATGCCGTTGAGTATGGCGCCCAGGATACATGCCATGCCCTCCTGATTGTCGCCAAGCACACGCCAAAGTCCGTATGCCTCGTTGGAAACGATGTCCTGGCCAACCTCCAGATAGAAGGTCAGCGAGAGCACGGCGTAGAGAGTCTTCATTGTGAACTTGGTGCCCAGCTGCCACCATGCCAGCAACAGCAATGCGGCGTTTACGATGAGCAAACTGTACTGCATGGGAAAGCCTGTTGCATATTGTACTATGGCACACATACCGGCACCACCGCCCGTGGTGATCTTGTAGGGCAAGAGGAACAGGGCCCATCCCACGTCGTAGATGGCCATACCAAGGTTGATGAATATCATGTCCTTGATGAAGTCCAGGACATGATACTTGCGTAGGCGGCCTTGCAATTTCTCGCGTTGCTCGGCCAGAGCGATTTTTGTCTTCATAAGACAAGTGTGTTTTATTATCTTACTTTACCACAATGTTCACGATACGCTTGGGCACGGCAATGGTCTTCACTATCTGCTTGCCTTCCAGATGCTTCTGTGCCTCGGGTGCGGCAAGAGCCATCTCCACCATCTGCTCGGGAGTGGCATCGGCGGGGAACTGCATGGCAAAGCGCACCTTGCCGTTGAACTGCACGCCCAACTGCACGCTGCTTTCCACCAGATACTTCTCGTCGAATGCAGGCCACTGGGCATCGCATACGCTGCCTTCCTGGCCAAGCGCCTCCCACAGCTCCTCTGCCATGTGAGGTGCAAAGGGTGCGAGCAGGGCAACGATCTGTGTCATCACCTCGCGACTACGGCACTTCTGTGCGGTGAGTTCGTTTATTGCCACCATGAAGGCCGAGATGGAGGTGTTGTATGAGAACTCCTCTATGTCGGCGGTAACCTTCTTGATGAGCTTGTGCAGAGACTTCATGTTGTCGGCGGTGGGCTCGGTAGCATCTGCCTGCAGGTTGCCGTCCTTGTCCCAGAACAGTTGCCACAACTTCTTCAGGAAGCGATGGCATCCGTCAATGCCGTTGGTATCCCAAGGCTTGCTCTGCTCCACAGGGCCTAGGAACATTTCGTACAGACGCAGGGTGTCGGCACCGTAGCGCTCAACTATCATGTCGGGGTTCACCACGTTGAACATGCTCTTGGACATCTTCTCCACGGCCCAGCCGCAGATGTACTTGTCGTCCTCCAGGATGAACTCTGATGTCTCGTATTCGGGGCGCCATGCCTTGAAGGCCTCCACGTCCAGAACGTCGTTCTTCACGATGTTCACATCCACGTGGATTGGTGTTGTGTCGTACTGGTCCTTAAGTCCAAAGCTTACGAAGGTGTTGGTGTCCTTGATGCGGTAAACGAAGTTGCTTCGTCCCTGAATCATACCCTGGTTGATGAGTTTCTGGAAGGGTTCCTCCTTCTTGCTCACGCCCAGGTCGAAGAGGAACTTGTTCCAGAAGCGAGAGTAGATAAGGTGACCGGTGGCATGCTCGCTACCGCCCACGTAGAGGTCCACATTCTGCCAGTATTCCGATGCCTTCTCGCCAACGAGCGCCTCGCCGTTGTTGGGGTCCATGTAGCGCAGATAGTATGCACTTGAACCGGCAAAGCCAGGCATGGTAAAGAGTTCGATGGGGAAGACGGTCTTTTCGTCGATGAGAGCCTTGTCCACAATCTTTCGGTTAGCCTCATCCCACGCCCAAAGCTGTGCGTTGCCCAATGGGGGTTCGCCGCTTTCGGTGGGAAGGAAGTTCTCCACCTGTGGAAGTTCCACGGGCAGGCATTCCTCTGGAATCATGCAGGGGATGCCCTGCTTGTAGTAAACAGGGAAGGGTTCGCCCCAGTATCTCTGACGAGAGAAGATGGCATCGCGCAGGCGGTAGTTTACCTTCACACGGCCAAGGCCGTTCTCGCTGACGAACTTCTTTGTGGCGGCAATGGCTTCCTTGATGGTAAGGCCGTTCAGGGTGAAGCCGTTCAGCGAAGGCTTGCCCTCCATGGGAGAGTTCATCACGATACCCTCCTTAGCATCGTAACTCTCCTCGCTCACGTCGGCACCCTCCACCAGTGGGATGATAGGCAGGTTGAAATGACGTGCAAAGGCATAGTCGCGCGAGTCGTGTGCAGGTACTGCCATGATGGCACCGGTACCATAACCGGAGAGGACATACTCGGCAATGTATATGGGGCACTTCTCGCCAGTGATGGGGTTGATACCGTAAGAACCGGAGAACACGCCTGTTACGGTGCGGTCAATCTGGCGCTCACGCTCGGTACGGCTCTTCACATAGGTCAGGTACTTGTCCACCTCCTCCTTCTGCTCGGCAGAGGTGAGTTGCGCTACAAGTTCGCTTTCGGGAGCCAGTACGAAGAAGGTAACACCGAACATGGTGTCGGCACGGGTGGTGAAGATGGTGAACTCTATGTCGCTGTCTGCCACCTTTATCTGCACCTCGGCACCTTCGCTGCGTCCTATCCAGTTCTTCTGTGTCTCCTTGATACTGTCGCTCCACTGTATAGTCTCCAAACCGTCCAACAGACGCTGGGCATAGGCGCTTACACGCAGACACCACTGGCGCATCTTCTTCTGCTCCACGGGGTATCCGCCACGCTCGCTCACGCCGTCGATAACCTCATCGTTGGCCAGTACGGTACCCAGCTTGGGGCACCAGTTCACCATTGTCTCGCCCAGGAAGGCTATGCGGTAGTTCATCAGCGTCTGGCTCTTCTCCTGCTCGCTCATGGCCTTCCACTCATCGGCGGTGAAGCAGAGCTCCTCCGAGCAGGCGGCATTGATGCCCTCGGTACCCTTTGCCTCAAAATTGGCAACAAGCTGGTCGATGGGCTGTGCCTTGCCCAGAGTTGTGTCGAAGTATGAGTTGAACATCTTCTGGAATGCCCATTGCGTCCAGTGGTAGTAGCCGGGGGCACAGGTGCGCACTTCGCGGTCCCAGTCAAAGCAGAAACCTATCTTGTCCAGCTGCTCGCGATAGCGGTCAATGTTCTGGAAGGTTGTCTTCTCGGGGTGCTGACCTGTTTGTATGGCATACTGCTCGGCAGGCAAACCGTACGAGTCATAGCCCATGGGGTTCAGCACATTGTAGCCCTGCTGACGCTTGAAACGCGCATATATGTCGCTGGCAATATAGCCAAGGGGATGACCCACGTGCAAACCTGCACCGCTGGGATAGGGGAACATGTTCAGGACATAGAACTTCTTCTTTGCCTCATCCTCCTCGACGTGGTATGTCTTGTTGGCCACCCACAGGGCACGCCACTTCTCTTCAATCTTTCTGAAATCGTAGTCTCTCATCTTACATTATTATATTTATTTTGCCTACAAAGATACAATTTCGTGAGAGATTATACAAATTTATTTGACTAATTCCGAACAAGAGCAGTTTGTTGTTCCAGTACCAACCCGAGGAAACTGCAGTTTTCTGCGGAAGAAACTGCAGTTTTTACCCGAGAAAACTCCAGTACCTACGTGCTGGTACTGAAACATTGATTAGCATCTCTTATTGAACCATGCATTTGAATTATCATTTTCATCATCTTTGCCATGGAAAGTTCTCAAGCATAGCACTTGATATAAACACGCTGACATTTGATATTCATCAATACGTTTTGACATAAATCAAGAAATAAGTGTTATTTTGACATTTATTTGTTGGCTTGTGTTGACGATACCAAAAATTGCCGTACCTTTGCAGTGCCTTCTGAGAGGAACGCACAAACAGATAAGAGAAATTGTTTTAGGTTTTTTCATGATATTAGATTAGGTTAAGTTTGTTTAGGTTAACACCACTCAACTAATACTTGTTTAAGGTAAAACGAAAACTGATTGCTTTCAGGAATTAAAAGTAGAAGTTTGAGAGATTAATCATAACATTAGTCATGGTGTGAAGGGCGCTTGGTTCGTGAGAATCGGCGCTCTTTTTTGTGTGTACACACGCATTGGCGAATATTCTTGGGTAATCCTTGCTTGATGTGAATGGAATTTGTACCTTTGCACAAATTATCCATTATAATAGACTTCACTAAAAAGCACAGAAAGATATGGCAAAGGAGACGCTCACCCCGATGATGAAACAGTTCTACGACCTGAAGGCAAAGCACCCAGAGTGCGTGCTGCTGTTCAGGTGTGGTGACTTCTACGAGACCTACGGCGAGGATGCCGTGGTGGCTTCGGGCATACTGGGCATAACGCTGACCCGCAGAAACAATGGTGCAGGCGGTTGCGGACAACTGGAGATGGCTGGTTTCCCCTTCCATGCCCTTGACACCTATCTGCCACGATTGGTGAGAGCAGGGCAGAGGGTGGCCATTTGCGACCAGCTGGAGGACCCTAAACTTGCCAAGAAACTGGTGAAGCGTGGCATCACGGAACTTGTAACACCGGGTGTGGCCATGCAGGACAATGTGCTTTCGTGCAAGGAGAACAACTTCCTCTCGGCCGTGCATTTCGGCAAGGGTGTGTGCGGTGTCTCTTTCCTGGACATCTCCACCGGCGAGTTCATGACCAGCGAGGGAAGCATACAGCACGTGGGAAGCCTTCTGTCCAACTTCTCGCCCAAGGAGGTGCTGTACGAGAGGGGAAAGGGAGATTTGTTCCGCTCGTCATTCCAGGAGAAGTACGTCACCTTCGAAATGGAGGACTGGGTATTCAACGATCAGACAGCCAGGGGCAAGCTGCTCAAGCACTTCGGCGTGAAGAACCTGAAGGGCTACGGCATAGAGCATCTCAAGGCAGGAACCATAGCCTGCGGTGCCATAATGCAGTACCTGGAGAACACACAGCACACCCAACTGGGGCACATACGCCAGGTGGCACGCATAGAGGAGGACCGATTCGTGCACATGGATAACTTTACCATGCGCTCGCTGGAACTCCTGCGCCCGATGAATCACGATGGCAAGTCGCTTCTGGACGTTATGAGCCGTACCGTCACCCCCATGGGAGCACGACTGCTGAGCCGATGGATGGTGTTCCCCCTGAAGGACACGAAGGCCATAAACAGCCGTCTGGATGTGGTGGATTACTTCTTCCGCGACCTGCAGGCACGCGATGTGGTGTGCGAACAGCTCCAGTACATAGGCGACATGGAACGTATTATCTCGCGTATAAGTACCGGACGTGTGTCGCCTCGCGACCTGCTTACGCTCACCACTGCCCTTCAGGCACTGAAACCCATTCACGAGGCACTGGTGGGGACGGATTCCCCGGTATTGCAGGAGATAGGCATGAAGATAGACCTGTGCGAGGAGATGCGCGAACGTCTGCACCGCACCATATCGCCCAGTGCTCCGCTACTGGTGGCCAAGGGCGGTGTCATCAATGATGGCGTAAACGAGGAACTGGACGAACTTCGCTCGCTCTCTACCGGTGGCAAGGAGTACCTGCTCCGGCTTCAGCAGCGCGAAGCGGAGAAGACAGGCATACAGAGCCTGAAGATTGGCTACAACAACGTCTTTGGCTACTACCTGGAGGTGCGCAACACCTACAAGGACCAGGTGCCCGAGGAGTGGATAAGAAAACAGACGCTGGTAAGTGCCGAGCGATACATAACACAGGAACTGAAGGAATACGAGGAGAAGATAGTAAGTGCCGAGGAGCGCATCCTGGCACTGGAAACAAGGCTCTTCTCCGAACTGGTGGTATGGTGCGCACGCTTCATTCCAGCCATACAGGCCGATGCCATGCTGGTGGCACGACTGGATTGCCTGATGAGTTTTGCCATACTGGCCAGGGAAAACAGATACATTCGCCCCGTGGTGGACGAATCCACCGTGCTGGACATACGACAGGGACGCCATCCCGTCATAGAGACGCAGATGCAGGCAGGAGAGCACTACGTGCCCAACGACGTGCGACTGGACACCGAGGAGCAGCAGATAGTTATCATCACTGGTCCCAACATGGCTGGTAAGAGTGCCCTGCTCCGCCAGACAGCGCTCATCACGCTGATGGCACAGATGGGCAGTTTCGTTCCTGCCGAGAGTGCACACATCGGTTTTGTGGACAAGATATTCACCCGTGTGGGTGCCAGCGACAACATTTCGCAGGGCGAATCCACTTTCATGGTGGAGATGAACGAGGCGGCATCCATACTGAACAATCTCTCTGCACGCTCGCTGGTACTCTTCGACGAACTGGGTCGCGGCACCAGCACCTACGACGGCATAAGCATAGCATGGAGCATAGTGGAGTACATACATGAATGTCAGCGCGGACGTGCACGCACGCTCTTTGCCACACACTACCACGAACTGAACGAGATGGAGAAGTCCTTCCCGCGCATACACAACTACAACGTAAGCGTACTGGAAAAGAACGGCACCATCATCTTCCTGCGCAAACTGGAACCCGGTGGTTCGGCACACTCCTTCGGTATACACGTGGCCCGACTGGCAGGCATGCCACAGAGCATAGTGTCGCGTGCCGAGGTGATACTGGGCCAACTGGAGGCTGAGAAGAAACACGAGGATGTGGGCACTGGTATAGCGGCAGGAAGCAAGAGGGATAGCGACACTGGTACCCAACTGAACTTCTTCCAACTGGACGACCCAATCCTGGAGGACATCCGCCAGCAACTCCTCAACCTGGACATCAACAGCCTCACTCCGCTCGAGGCACTCAATAAACTCAACGACATAAAGAGACTGGTAAAGCCTTGAGGAAACGGAAAACTGCGAGTAAGCGAGAGCAATGAAGTTTTACTTCAATTGCCGAGCGGGAGCAGTTTAAAGACCGCAAAGCGGGATAAAATCTGCGAGTAAGCGAGATCTGAATATGGTAGGGACGCAGCGGCTGCGTCCGAATGACAAAGATACAGCAAGAAACGGACGCTGCACGCAGCGTCCCTACTATGCCAAGCATGATAGAGATATAAAGTTTTCCGATTACTCTGATTACTCCGACCACTCCGACCATAAAACTACAACCCAATATTACACTATGAAGACTACATTAATTAAAGTTCTGTCGCTTGTCATGGCATTCTTCTGCCTGACCAACGTACATGCACAGGACACTGCTCCCGTAAGCATCATCCCCCAGCCATTAAAGATGGAGACAAAGGCTGGAGAGTTTCTCCTGCCCGAGAAGGTGGTTATCGCCTACGATGGCCAACTGAAGGCTCAAGCCGAATACCTGCAGGAGATGCTGGCACGCTCCACCGGACGTGTGGCAGTACTGAAGGAGGGTAAAGGCAAGGGCACCATCGTACTGCTCCAGGACACCGTGGCTGTGCCCGTAGCTGAGGCGTACACGCTTTCCGTAACACAAAAGTGTGCCAAGGTTGTTGCCGCCGATGCCAATGGTGCCTTCTATGGCATACAGACCTTGTTGCAACTCTTCCCTGCCGAGGTATATAGTGCCAGTTGGCAACGTAACACCATTTGGAAGGCTCCCTGTGTGGAGATTTACGATGCTCCCGAGCGCCCCTGGCGAGGACTGATGATGGACGTGGCACGCTACTTCTACGACAAGGAGTTCATCAAGAAGACCATCGACATGATGGGTATGTACAAGTTGAACAAGCTTCAGTTCCACCTCATCGACGACTCTGGTTGGCGCCTGGAGATAAAGAAGTATCCCCGACTCACCGAGGTTGGTGCATGGGCAGGTCCCGACACCCGACGCCTGGGCGGATACTACACACAGGACGACATTCGCGAGATGATAGCATATGCCAAGGTGCGCGGCGTGGAACTTGTTCCCGAGATAGAGTTCCCTGCACACATACTCTCTGCCGTGGTGGCATACCCCTGGCTCAGTTGCACTGGCATTCAGCACGAGGTGCCCACCCAGCACTTCATCAGCCGCGACCTGCTCTGTGCCGGCAAGGAGACAAGCATTGAGTTCCTGCGCAATGTGCTGGAGGAAACCTGCGACCTCTTCCCCTCTGCCTACATCAATATCGGTGGCGACGAGGCCGTCTACACCCGTTGGGAGAAATGCCCCGACTGCCAGGCTTTGATGAAGCGCGAGGGCTTGAAGAAGGCCTCCGACCTGCAGGGCTACCTGACCAACGTTGTGGCAGAGATGATGAAGAAGAAGGGACGCACGCTCATCGGTTGGGACGAAATAATTCAGCGTGGCAAGGTTAACGAACAGGTTGTTGCCTTGTCATGGCACAACCCCAATGACACCCTCGTGGCCACAAAGACCGGTCATAAGGCTATTCTCACCCCAGCCTCACACATGTACTTGGACTTCCCCGAGAAGAGCATCCCCGGCGAGATACAGGCAGCCACATGGTGTCCTCCCATTTCCCTGGAGAAGTGCTACTCTATGCCCATAAACGACTATTCCGAATCCTCCACCACCATCGGTGTGCAGGCTTGCTACTGGAGCGACCAGTTCATCCATGGCAATGCCTTGCAGGAGTTTGCTCCCTTGCACGAGAACCGTTCCGAGAACTATGCCGAATACCTGCTCTTTCCCCGTCTGATGGCCGTCAGCGAGGTAGCTTGGCAGAAGCAGAGCAAGCGCAATTGGGAGGACTTCCGCCAGCGTGTGGGTGCACACTTTGCACGCCTGGACAACAAGGGTTGCCACTATCGCATGCCAGAACCGCGCATCGTCAAGGAGGAGAAGAATGCCGATGGCAGCCTGACCTTCACCCTTGCCACCGATGTGCCTGGTGCTGAAATCCGCTATACCACCAACGGCAGATACCCCAACGTGCACTCTGCCAAATACACAGGCCCCATTACCGTGGCAAGCCGTGAGGACCTGCGTGCCATTGCCGTGGTTTCAACCAGCCGCTATTCCTTGCCCCTCTACTTCGCCCCCGACTACTCTGCCTATAAGGCCTATGGCCAGCATGTATTCGGATGGGAACCTCTGCGCATCCAGCCCAAGCCATCCAACTGGCGTTTCGAGGTTACTGGCAAGGTTTCGGGCAACGGTGCCTACGAACTCACGGTCATCCCCACCCGTGGCGATAACCCCGTCCGTCTGGGCACAATGAAACTATGGAAGCGCAACGAACTGATGGCGGAGGTCAAGGCCAACAATACCGTCAAGGCCGGCCAGCAGCCCGTCACCTACCGCTTCACTCTGGATGCCTTCGAGGCAGGCACTCCTTTCCACATCGAACTGGAAGGCTACGCCCCCCAAGGCAACAACACCACCGGCATGGTCTTCCTGCGCAAGGTGGAATAAAATGCAAGTACACCTTATATATAATAAAGTTCCCTCTCTTGCCTGAGTTGGGAACTTTATTTTAAATAGCATAATACTATATTTTATACCGGTAAAGTTTAATACATAAAATATTATCTTCCCGAGGACCGACCCGAAAGAACCGGGAACTCTCGCCTCGGTCCTCGGGAGGACAGACGTCCGTCCTCAGGAGGACCCAAATAGTGGATGATGAATCAGCAACAGAATAACCTGCACATCATACAAATATATCGTATACGTATGATGTATTAAGTAATTATATTTTACTACTTCTCGGTAAGGGCTATGCATACCTGGTCCTGGAAACTGCGTCCCATGCTTCCACGCTCCACACCCTGGTTTATGATACAGAAGGAGATTACGTGCCCGTTGCCGCCATTGGCATAGCCGCTCAGTGAGGATATGCCGCTAACGGTACCTGTCTTGGCAAAGATGTTGTTGTAGGCCGTGGTGCCGTGGAAACGCTTTTTCAGGGTACCATCCACACCTCCTACAGGCAGAGAAGGTACAAGATGGGCACGGATGTCCTGTTGCCACCAGGCATATACGAGCAAGGCATTGAGCATCTGGGGGGTGATGTAGTTGTAGAGCGAAAGACCGCTGCCGTCGGCTATCTTGTAACCGCTATCCTTTGGTATACCAGCACGTTGGAATACTGACTCTATATTTGATACCACCTTCTTTATGTCACCAAACTTGCCGCCACCGAATGTGGACAATTGCCAGAAGAGACTTTCCGCCAAGCGATTGTCGCTTTCCTTCATCATGATGTGCAGAACCTCGTTCATGTGCCATGTCTTACGCTCGCGATATGGCATCTGCGAGGTGATGTTGTCATCCCAGCACCAGCCCTCGCCAGCCTCATCTATGCGGGGAACATAGTTATATTCGCCACCGAGAAGGTCGAGGGCAGAGATGGCCGTAACAAGTTTCTGGCACGATGCCGGACGCATGCGATGGTCGCCGTTTACTGTAAAGATATATTTACCATCTGTGATATCGTACACCACCAGTCCCAACTGGCTGCTTTGGAACATCTGCGAGTTGCAGAGTTCCAGCAGACGTGATTGCAACCTACCCTCCCATGTGTCGGCAGAGTATATGGGCGATGTACTGAAGTTTCTATACCCTTGTTTCAGCATTGTCAGGAGCATGATATCCTCGTCGGACACCTTGTTTCGCTCAACATATACGGTCCTTATCTCGGGTTGCGTCTGCAAAACAACCTGCTTGGATTTGCACGAAAAGAGGAGCAGTACGGCCAGGGAAGCAAAAAGAATGCGTTTCATTTTTCTACTATATATCTTTTGTTTCTGCAAAAGTAAGCAATTTACCTGAGATATGGACAATTCATACGTAGGTATTTGCTATTTTCGAAGTCAGCAGTCAGCACTCACCGCTCACCACACAAAACACCAATCCGCAAGCACCCCACCATCACTGGGAATGCCTGCGGATTTTGTATATTGTGCAAAAAGAATGCGCTGGGCTTAAATCCTCACCTTCACGCTCTTGTTCCCGAACTTCACTACCACTATGGTGCCGCTCTGCAGACCAGTGCTGATGGTTGCTGTGCCGTCGGTAGCAGTTGCACGGGCAACCTCTGTGCCACTGATGGTGTAAACCACCACCTCAGTATCTTTTGCCAAACCGCTAACACTGAGCACACCGCCATTGCCCTGGATGAGCACCGGAGCAGCTGGGACGCTGATAATGCCAGTCTCCACGTCCGTATCGCCATTCTCCACCCATACCAGCGCCACGCTCACTGTGTCGGAGTTATCGTAATTGGCCTTGGTGGCATATACCTCTATGTTGTATGTGGCGCTGAGTTCTATTTCGGCATCGTAGTATTCCTTTGCATCCTCAGCAACTAATTTTGTAACATAATTAGCCCCCTCTGTCTCGCAAGAGAAGGACAACTTCCCTTCGGCATAAGTAACCACAGGTGTTGCGCATTTCTCCACATCGGGCTGTTCAGGTTCTCCAGCAGAAAGACCTACAATCTTGCCAAAACTGCTCCATGGCTCTGTTGCATTATAACTCTCCACAGAACCAGCAGGAACATGAAGGGTGGCATTTGTAATGGGCGATTCCTCAAATGCGTCGCTCTCTGTATAAGGTACATTTTCTGCATAGCAGTAGACATCAAGCAGATTTGGGCATTTGCCAAAGGCCTCAATACCAATAAACTGAACTCCACTGCCAATAGTCACAGAAGTCAAACCAGAGCATTTATAGAATGCACCTTCCTCTATGCTCGTCACACTATTGGGGATTGTAACCGAGGTTAAACCTTCGCAAGCACAGAAAGCACAATACCCTATACTGGTCACACTATTGGGGATAGTCACCGAGGTCAAACCAGAGCAATTTTCGAAAGCACCTGCCCCTATGCTCGTCACACTATTAGGGATAGTCACCGAGGTCAAACCAGAGCAATAATAGAAAGCATAATCCCCTATGCTCGTCACACTATTAGGAATAAGAGTTGTTTGACATCCAGAATGCAGAGTATTTGTAGCTGTTTCTATTATAGCATTGCAGTTGTTTCGAGAGTCATAAACAGAATTTCCACTCTCAACGACAATTGAGGTCAAACCAGAGCAACCAGCAAAAGTTTCACCCCCTATGCTCGTCACACTATTGGGGATAGTAACCGAGGTCAAACCAGAGCAAAAAGCGAAAGCTTCATACCCAATGCTCGTCACACTATTACCGATAGTAACCGAGGTCAAGCCATCGCAACTATAGAAAGCCCTATACCCTATGCTCTCCACACTATTGGGTATAGTCACCGAGGTCAAACTATCGCAAGTTATAGAAAGCACAATCCCCTATGCTCGTCACACTATTGGGAATAGTAACCGAGGTCAAACCAGAGCAACCAAAGAAAGCAGCATCCCCTATGCTCGTCACACTATTGGGGATAGTAACCGAGGTCAAACCAGAGCAACCATCAAAAACCATATTCCCTATGCCCGTCACACTATAAACAGTGCCCTCATACACAACAGATTCTGGAATAACGACTTCGCCAGAATACTCACCACTGCCATTATACATAACAGTAGCCTGTTTTTTAATAGTTTCCAGATCAAATTTCATCCCATCAATCTCAACCTCCAGCGCTAACATAGGTAGGGACAAGAGCAGCGCAAGGGACATTAACAATGCTCTCAACGAAATTTGTAATAAGTGTTTCATAGTTTTACACTTGCGCCTCTCTGCTCCCTCCGTTCGGCCTTTTGTATAAGTACAAAATAAAGGTGTGGGAACTATATTTGCTTTATCCTCAGATTAGGCTTCTCGCATTGCCTTTTAGAGTGGATAAAGCAATAGCCCACACCATAGGTTATGCAGGTAGCCAATTGTGGCTGTACATACCAACGATGTGGTGCTATCGCTATCATCTTCACTCTAAACAGAATTTTGCGAGAATTCAATCTAAGAAGATAATTTCAATAACACCTTTTTCGATAAAGTTCTTCCTCACACCACCGCTGTGGCGACGGAAATCAAGGCAAAGATACAATAATAAGTTAAATATTACAACCTCTATCTGTGAAAATCTGTCGAATCTGCGTCATCCTTTAGATTTGCGAAGAAAAAGAAAGGTAAGCAAAAAGTGCTATCTTTGTAAAAAGTTAACCAAAGGAGAGAGGT